>CETH01040038.1_pt1 | contig 23445 bp, 11 predicted proteins | sample 361461 | NCBI WGS metagenome assembly CETH01 (sample SAMEA2622695, study PRJEB7988) | marine metagenome | isolation source: saline water (ENVO:00002010), including
TCTTCTCTTAAGGAAGCAATCTCATCATCATAATACTTTATCTCTGGTACTTCAGGAATACTATCCCTAACCAGTTCAACTTGTTCTGTAAGTTTTTCTAATTCTTCGTCGTAATATTTTATTTCTGGAATATCTGGAATATCTTTTCTTACGTCATTTATCAGACGTACTATCTCCGTTAAATCTTGTGACTCTTCTACAGAGCAAGGTGTACCAGGTGCTTCATCTTCTTCTTTCTCTGCTTCTATTTCATCACTTTCGTCGGGATTTTCTATGAAATCTTGTACCGAAGGTAGTTTTTCTTCTTCTGTTATAAATTGATCGACTGAAGGTAATTTACTCTCTGGTAAATTATCTATCGACGGTAACTTGTCCGACATTTTATGGATACTGAAAGTACTTCGGGATTCCTCTCCCAAAGTTATTTAGAATCTTTAGGTAGTCCGTTCTTTAATAGTTTTTGTAACTCTGCTGTTGAACCAACAAATAAGGCATTATTAACTGTAGATGGTCCTTTTACTTTTGTTTCTTCTTCTACATCCTTTAATTTCTTTTGTAAATCCATTAACTTATCAGTTGCATCAGAGACACTCTTAATTAACTGTCCTGCAACCTCATATGCTCTAGGCATCTCACTATCTTGTGCAAGTTCAAGAATACCATTAATTGCTTCCTGACCCTTCTCTATAATACTGTAAAGATTACCACGAGTATATTCATAGTCTTTATCAATATCAGATTTGGTAAGTCTATCAGGTTTTTGCTCTGGAGTTATACCAACCTTTTCCGATGGAACAATAGTTGATTCTATATCAAAAGTTTCATCTAAATTACTCATCTTCATGTAAACTCTCCACTAAATCCGAAGTCATCTCCTGCTTCTATAAGTGCATCATCAGCAGCAGTAATTCCTAATACTTCAGATCCTTTAACGTGTGCAGCAGCAGTTCTACCATCCCTACCTCTGTCAACAATAATCTTGTTGCTGTCAATCTGCTTAATATACATCTGCTCGTCATCAACATCAATATAGGTTTCAGCAGTAAGAGCACTGCCATCATTTACAGTAATAGAGGTCTGTGATGCATCAATATCTTCTGTAAGATTTGTAAGAACATCACCTGTATAATCTTTAGTTGCTCTTGGAGTAACAGTATATGTAACATCTCTTTCGACAGATGTAGCACCACCAGCCATATATTTGACACCAACCTTCTTGATGATATCCTTGGTAGCAGAAGTAACAGGACCGAATAGGTATGTCTTTGCACTAAATCTTAACGTGTAAAGTAGAACTCTACGAGTAGTAAAATTACCTTCATATTGATCATCCATTGTAACACTTTCAAGTATTACAGGAACATCTCTTTTTTCTTTCATTGATGAAAGTAAATTTACTGTTAAATTATATTGTGGTTGAAAATATGGTAATATCTGTTCAACAATCTGAAGGGCATCATCATTCAACTTGGTCATGATGCTTAACTCAAATTGCATACTATAAGGAACAGGCATATATGCTTTATTCGTATTCTTTCCAGTAGTATTATCCTTTACTGTAAATTGTTGAGTTGTAGTTACTTTTCTTGATGAATCATATTGAAGACCAGTAAACTCAAATGACATTCTCGGTAATGTCAATGATGTTCTTTTATTAAGGTCTGGTGATTCTTCTAATCTTGCTAAAAACTTTTGTGTAGGTCCATATGCCAAAGGAACTTTCACAGTAGAATCTTCCTGTTTAATGGTAATATCATTAAACAGTGTACCAAAACTAATAATGGTTTTTCTAAAGATTTCGTTATAAAAATATTCAAACATAGTTATAGACCTGACACTTTATTTATGGAGTACCGAATGGATTACCTTCAGAGAAGTCCAGAATATCATCTGCTTCAGTCTCAAAGGTATCATTGTCACCAAATCCATCATCATAGTTAGTTAGGTCTATTAACCTTACAACACGGGATGCACCTGATGTAGAACCTGTTAGAGTCTCTGATACAGCGAAGGTTCCTTCTACATTAGATATCTCTATTTCATTTGTTACAGAGTTCCATGTTCTTACTCTTGCAGTAGCACCACTTGTTCCTCCAGTTACAATTTCATTGAATACGAAGGTTCCAGTACTTGTTCCTATTGGAGCAGCAATACTGATTGTTGGTGGTGTAGTATAACCTGCACCAGCATTAGTTATATGAATAGCAGATATAGTACCTGCGGTACTTACAACTGCTGTAGCAGCAGCAGAGACCGTTGAGAGACCCGTAAACGTGACGGATGGTGCTGTAGTATATCCAGAACCACCTCCAGTAACAGTAACGATACCAATGGTTCCATTTGCCATATATGCAGTAACAGCAAGACCTGTTCCTCCACCACCATAGAATTGCATTTCAGGCCCTGTAGTATATCCAGAACCAGGATTAACTAGGTTAACTTCTTGTACTACACTTGAATTAGAAGAAGCATCATAACCAGCACCAATAAACAATCCACCACGTAGATATGCAGTTGCTATACCAGTTACTCCACCTGCAGGAGCAGATGAAATTGCAACTCGTGGAGCATATGTATATCCACTACCTCTATCTGTTACTGTAACAAATTGAATACCACCATGTACCTGTGTAGTAACAGCAGTTGCTTGCTCTGCGTCTCCAATAAGAGTAAGTTTTTGAGTGGTTCCAATTACGAAGTCTGCACCATCTACACCTTCCGTTGCTTCTAAAGTGTCATCAATTTCATCAACACCAGTATCAATAACTTCATCTTCGTAACGGAAGAGTTCACAACGAAGTTCATATACATAAGTATTCTTAAGCATATAAAATGGTTTCTCGTGCTCTACGTACTTGATTTCAAATAAACGATCTCCAAATGGGAAATAGATTAAATCTCCTTCTTTTGGTCTAGTTGAAAGTTTTATATTAGACTCATTCTTCATCAAAGGAGAAATATAATTCTCAAATCTTTCCTTTGAAATTATTAACGTTACTTCATTGGTTTGCTCAATACCAAATTTAGAAAGGAGAGTTGGATTATCTCCATATCCATCAAAATTGTCAATATATGCTTCTATAGGATATGCATCCTCAAATGAAGATGCACTTACTTCTCTTAATACTGAATCGGAAGAAACATACTTCCTAGGCATAAAATGTACATCAACACCATAAATTTTCAACTGCTCATTAATGAGCGATTGAACTAAACTTTGTTCACTCTTTGATCCTTGCTGAAAATACGGGTTAAGTACCATAACATTAACCTATCATATCTAATGGTGGAAGTTCGTACATGTTAGACATTTGTTCTCTGATGACTTCTAATTCTTTTTCTGCGTCATCATAGATTTGCCTACCATTTAACTCGACCCCACCAGGTAATTTAACCCCTTGGAATTTAAGTAAATTTTGCCCCCACTGCTTTTTAATTTTAGCAGTAGTAAATCTTTTTAAGAATGAATCATTCCAAACTCTTGCATAATCATCTGGATGTAATGATCTATAACATTCCATTACTATAAAATCATCTGCTCGAAGACTTGACCAATCAATATCAAGATATAATCTATCCATTCTCTGATTAAATCTGATTTGTTTTTGTGTGGTTAATGCAAAGTCAATATCCTCAAGGAAAGTTTTAACCATTGCATATGTTAAAATTTCAGTAGAACCCCAATAGTAAATATCATTTAAGAATAACTGATATTTAACACTAAACATATTATTGGTAATAGTATTAGCACCATCAAAATGCATTACCTTTGTTACACCAATAACTGATGGAGGGACTTGTAAATAATTACTAGTCTCTGTCCAACTAAAACTAGTAGTACCACCATCAATAGTTGCAGTTGCTGTTGTTGTAACTATTCCTACATTATCTGTTCTCCCATCTCTTGCTCTTCCTCTTTTAATATCATCTTCAGTTACCTTATACTTCATGAACATTTGGATGGTTCCATCAAAATGTCTTTCTTGAAAGAATTGAATGGAATCATCTAGGATATCATCTATTTGTTCATCAGCAACATTAATCTCCAACACGGGAGCACCCAGTTGTCTTTTACAATAAGTAACTAATTCTTGGCGAGTGGATGGTTGCATCTATACAGTTCCTCTGTTTTAATATTTATAGTGCAGTAGAAATGCCTTGATTAACCATTACATTTCCACTAACAATTCTATAAACTGTTGCCCCTGAACTAACATTAATATCATATACATATCTTCCTTCATTTAAATTTCTTGTTTGAGCAGCAGTTAAGGAAGCAATGAATTTACCTTCAGTAGCACTTGTAAATCCAACAGTAAATGTTGCATCAGCAGTACTATAGGATGCACCAATAGCAACGCTTTTAACCATTGCACCAGTACCAGTCCAAGTATTACCTACACCAGCAGAACCAGTGTAGAAATCAAAATTACCATTAGAAAGATTTTCTACTTCGAAATGCTGCCTAAAGTCTGCACCAGTAGTAATTACCAGATTAGCACCATAGGCAACACCAGCATCTGGGTCAAAAGTAAACTTTTTAGTTGCCATGTACTAATTCCTTTAATAGAGATTTGATTTCATTAATTTCACCTTTCAAATTAGCAAGATCTTCTTCCATATTAGAAGATTTTTCTTTTGCTTTGTTAGCAGCCTCACGACGTGCTACATACTCATCATAATCAGATTGATTGTCATTGAGTATAGCATTTGATACAGGATCCCTCATTAAATTTTGATGATCCTTCACCTTCACGAATTCATTGTTCATTATGCTAAAGTAATAACTCGAAGATCAGAAATTCTTGGAACATAGACCTGATTAGTAGAAGCAAGAATAATCTTAATTCTATAAGAAAGGAACTTGGGTAGATTATCTGCAGACCAAGCATACTCCTTAAAGTCTATTTCATTAGAAAGGAATCCTGGATCACTATATGCAACCATCTTATCAGGTCTTCCATCATTTTTTTCTTTATTCACAACTTCTCCAATATTATTTAAATTTGTATATCCTGGGAAAGGAACAAATATTGGTTCAAAGTTTGCTGTATCAGAAATTGCATAGAAACATCTAATATCATTATATGCACTAACATGAGCATCAAGTATAATTTGAATAGAAGTTGCAGCATTAGACAATACATTTTCTTTAGAAATGTATTGACATCCTGATGGATCCATAAAGATATCAGAAGATCTTGGATCATCAATATAATCTAAAATAGGAGAATCACATCTATTAGATGTTAAAATTATATTTGCTCTTTGTGTATCAACTATAGGAGATACTCTAGAATCATTACTCTCTAAATTAAGTCTCATATTAAATGATCTATCACCAGGGAATTGTTGAATAATACTGTTATTTGTTTCATTAACTCTTGATGCAATACACCTAGGAGTATTCATAAAATTAGTTTTATTCAAAGTAATAGTTTCATATCCTTTATCGGAGAATGGAAGATCAATACCCTTACCAGCACCATCATCGAGACTTGTACCAGAAACAGTTCTCATTTCAGCACTAACTTTAGTTCCTGCAACAGTTATATTATGAACCTGTGGGGAAATAAGTTCGAAAGGCATATTTTGAGTTGCCTTAATATTAAATCCACCAGTTGATTTAGTATCATTTACATATAATAATGGGAAACTTTCTGCTGTAGATCTACCAATAGCAGTTGGTGATGTTTGAGCAGCAAAGTCAACTTTAATAGTATAATGACCATATCCTATTGGAGCTTGTTTTTGTGCATCAATTATAGAAGCACTAACATCACCCAAATAATGAGTTTTATTAATTCTTGCTAAAGATATACCACCAACTTCTTGTTTAGTAACAAGTTCTCCCTGCAAATGATTACTTCTAGTAGTACTCCAAGTTGATCTATCAATACCTGTTAAAGTATTTCCAGAAACACCAGTATATTTAATAATCTCATTTCCAATCTTCACATAACCTGGATTGGATGCTGCAACACCAACACCTTCAAATGTTGTGAAATTAGTACTACTATTAACAGATATTGCTGAAGTAGAATCTTCACTATATGGGGAACTTAATTTTGTCGGTAAAACATCACCTTCTACATCAGAAATATTTACATAATTTGTTTCATGATACATACCATGATTCTTATGATCTACAATAATATGAATTCCATCTTGATAACCCGTATCAATATCATCAACTATTTCAATATTAGTAGGTAGAACATTACCACCCATATGATTCATTGTTGTACCAACACCAACACTGCTAGTATACATTAATGTATTACCAACTCCAGTCTTAAAGTCACCTTGAACATTATCTAGTATTAATTCATTTGTACTTGCAATAGAAACAATCGATAATTCTGCATTTATTCCCTTACCTGTTGTAACTCCAACAACATCTCCAACCTGATATCCATAACCAGAAGTTGATACAGCTGCTCCAGTTACACTACCATTCAAGAAAGTAACAACTGCAGTAGCATCCTTACCATTTCCAGTTATAGTTGTTAAAGCAACACCAACAACAGTTGAAACACCACTTGCAGGAGTGTATCCAAATCCAGCATTTATTACTGACATTGCTCCTGTTGCAACACCAGCATTACCAACATAATTACCAGTTGCAGTTTTAACACTATTCTTATCTTCCTGATAGACAGTATTACCAAATTCAAAATTAACATTACCTCCCAATGTTGTTCCCAAACCAACCCTAACCTTTCTAGACTTTAAGTTAATTGAATTAGGCATCAATGTTGGAATCTGCTTATTACCTTCAGAAAGAACTGGATTATAAAGTTCTACTGTACCTTCAGTTTCAAACTCTGCTCTATACAAAGTAAACTTAAGATCTTCCCACTGACTTGCATCCCATGTAGAAGCATTCTGTGATTTAAATAAAGAACCCAAATATGGTTGCTGTGAAATAAATTCATCAGTTATCAAATCTGATTCACCAATTCTAGAAATAAAGACCTTATATTTTGTTGACCAAGAAGCAAGAGTTATTGCATAATCTTGTCCTGGTTCCATATAAACTGGTGCTTTAAATTTAACATTAGTTGCAGAAGTTCCATTTGCTGAAACATTAATATTTTCTGGTGGAATAATAACTTCAGAGAATGGTAAAATTTTCTGTGTAGGTACACCACCCTTCATTGTCCTTAACTGGAATGTCATAGGAATGTCCATGTCATCCTTCGTCTGGAAGAATACATCACAACTAGTCAAGAATACACCAGTTTCATCAAGAACCTGATATGATTGAGCGAGTGGGTCATACCATTCTCTAACAGCACTGGTATTTGTTGTTTCACTAATTACTCTACTTGAAACTAATTGTGGACCAGTACTTCTTTTTACTGCCTCACTTTCAGTTTCTTGTTTGGTTTCAATTTTTGCATTTCGAACAGAAATAATAGTTTCCTGAATAGTTTCAAGAGTTCCACTAGCAGTATATGTTTCTTCACCAAGAGTTTCAGTATCATTTTGATCATTATTTGGATTGTCGATCAAAGTAAATGTCTTTGTACCTGTTTCAAATCTTGGAGCTGTTGGTGAAGCTGGATTTGGAATAAAGAAAGATCCTAATAAATTAGCACTCAAATCTGATACTAATTTGATTTCGGTAACTTCTGCAACTGCACCACTTGTCTGGCCAACAAGAATCGTTCCAGGTGCTGCCCATCCAAAATAATCTCCTTGTGCCTGTTGAGACAATGATAGAGTATCTACGTTCAAAATACTTGTTGTAGATGAATAAGTTGCTGGCATACTAGTAGCAGAACTAGTTGCTTCAGATCGAAGTTGAGTAACTCCAGGAGTTCCCATAAAAGTAGTAATTGCTGTCTCAACTGCTGGACCTGAACTTTGTGTTATATAAGGATCATCTTTAAATACTGCAGTTGGTGCATTATATGGACCTTCTCTATGATTAGCTTGACAAACTCTAAATCTAATATGAGCAGGTCCAATTGTGCGACCAATAACTTTCTCTCCAACCTGGAAAGTACCAGATGTCATTTTAATCTGTAAGAGTTTAGGAGTGCAATACTTACTTACATCAACACCATCAAAGAATGCATACATTCTTGTTAATGGTTTACACTTCGTGGCATGGAATTGAATATTCCTAGAACGCATAATAGGAATAACTTCCCTATTTACAACCTTATCTCCTTGAGATGTTGTATCAAACTGCTCTGTAATAACAGTTCTAGTACCAGTACGAGTTTTCGTTCCAGTATCCATTACATCTCTAAATGTTTCTTCAACTGTTCTATTGGTAGTTGTTTCTAAAAAGAGTCTTTGAAGACTTCTATTACCTGGTCCTTGTGTATTTCTAATACCACCTCTTTTTGCTGCTGCTTGCCATTCTCTAAAGAATCCGTTATTTTGGAATCTACCACCTCTTTGTCCACGGTTATGTGAATGCCAGTGAGCACTTCTTCTCCGTGTATCGGGCATACCTCTATCGATGAATCTTTTCTCTTCCCAATTTAATCTACCAGAACCTCTTCTAGTTGATGTTGATTCATTTCTTGTTCTAGTAAATGTATTAATTTCCTGACCAGTCCAGACTGTTTCCCAAGCATTCCACATTATTGGGCCCATACCAGTTTGTGGATCTACATTAGGATTGTCCCTCATTGTTTGGGCATAATTACCCTCCATATTAATAACCTTTGCTTCTATTCGAGTAGTATCTACCCAAGTATCAGATGTTGGAGTTATCTCCATAGACATCTGCCAGAAACTTACCAAAAATGGAGTAATACTTTCTGATCTAGTAGCAAAACTCTGCTTTAACCATTCAACTTCTGTATAATCTAATGTAATAATATCACCAGATCTTTTAATATTTGTTCCTTCTGGTGCTAAAAATGCTCTATCTTCAGTTACAGAAACTCCTTCAACAGGTCCAAGTTCTAAATCAATAGAGTTTGTATAATGTTGAGGTCTTAATTCTTTCTCTTGTATATCAAGACTATTCTTAATTCCAGCACCATCTTCTTGAGCTTGGAAAGTTGTAAAATTATCAACAAAAAATCCCGACTTAAATCTATTTAATCCATTATTATCAGGAATAAACATATTCGAAGTGTTTGTTTCAAGAACAGATAAACTAGTATAATATTCTAAATTCTTAATTCTATCTTCAAGTTTTTTGATATCAGACATCCGATATCTCTTATGATTTAAGAATTGAATAGAAGTACTACCTTCTGTATCAAGCATATATGGTAGTAATTGAACAGTACCAATCTCTATTGCATCATCAATTATTACTGGTTCAACCATTTTTTCAGAAGGATCCCCATATTGAACTTGGAATTTACCTTCTTTAGTTAAGAAAATTCTATCAACTCGCCCAACATAAAACGAATAAGTTGAAATAATAGTTGAATCTGATGATAAAATATTAGTAGCAGTATTTCCAGAAGAATTAAAGGTTCTACCATAAAATTCCAATGGAGATCTTGCATCTTCAGCAACAGTATAATTAGATACTTTTGGTCTAATATCAATTATATCTGTATTTCGAAGTCCATTAACAGTCTTAACATCATCAAGATAATGTAAATTATTATAAGAATTCTTTGTAGTAATATCACCTTCATCAGAAGAATCAAAATAACCATTAGAGAAATAAACCTTTAATCTCTTTGTTGGTTGAGTTGCATCTGGTTTTCTTTTAATAGATCCATAATCATAAAAACTACTCCTTTGACCAGTATCAAAAGTAAAGTTAGATGAAATATTCTCACTTATTTTATCAATTGTAGTTAATATTGCTTGAACGTTTGATTCCTGGAAAACAACCTTTTCACCTTCAGTAAATTCTCCCGAAAGAGTAATATATGAACATTGAGTATCAGTTAATTTTTCAGCATATATACCAATCGCATCAGATGAACTTCCAATAAATCTTTCACCAATTATACAATCAGTAATCTTTGCAGCAGGTCCAGTAAAGTTTGAAAATGTAGATTTAGGTGCAGATGGTTCAGAAGTATCAACAGATTCAAATACACCAAGAATCTCTATAATATCTCCATAATTCAATGAAATAACAGGATCTTGAACTCTAGTACCATATGGATAATTACCATAAGTTAATCCATCATTTAATGTTGTTGCACCAATACCAGATCCAGCAAGTTTTGATTTATTAATATTTAAAGTATTAATTCTTTGCTTTCTCTTTACTTTTGCTGTTGGTTTAATTTTCTTTAAAGTTGCAATTAAAGTTGCATCTTCATTATTACTTAAATCAGTTCCAATATTACCAATTAAAAGAGTAGTACCTGCAGAACCAAACTGGAATCTATCATCAGTCAATGGTTCAAATGTACCATCTGCTCTCATTAAAATATATCTATCTTCATCATATGGTAAAAATGTTTCATTAGCACCAGCATTAACTGTTTCTGATAATGAATTATTAGTTGCGTCAATAGTAACATCAAATCTCTTTCTAATTTCCAGTTGAGCATCACTTAAATCTACATTTTCTATCAAATTCCGTGGCATTGGAGTATATAATGTATTTTCTGTATCTCCACCCACTGGAGTTATTAGAAGTGATAAATCGGGTACAGATAAAGTTGCAACTCCTACTTGAGGTATGTTTCCTTCAACAACACCAGGAACAGTAGTAACACCAGTTACACTAATAAAGTTTGTACTAACACCAGTAACTCTTGCAACAGTTACAGTTGCACCTGAACCAACAGTTGAATTTACTACAGGACCACTAAAACTAACAAGATCATTTTCCTTTATTGCTGTTCCAGGAAAAAGAGTATCAGTAGCAGTAATAACACTAATACCAGTAGTCTGATTCCTTGCACCAACCTTTGCATCTCCTATGAACCATGATTTTTCTTGTATAGTATCTGCATTAAATGTTCTAGCAAATCCAACATTACCTAAATCTGGACCACCATAGATTGATTTAACATCTTGCAATCCATACGCTGTTATAGCAACAGCAACACGAGAATCTTCTACGCCATTGAAATTAAATGGTTCATTTTGTATAAATTCACCTTTCTTTTCATAAACTACTAACGATGTAGAGTTACTAACTGCAGATTGTAAAAATGCAGTAGCTCCACTATATTTTCCTTTAATGTATGTTGGTACAGTAAGAGTAGTTGCTTCGTTTAAAGTAATATGTGAAAATGTTTGAATATCATATAAAGAAAGATCCCACTGATTAGCATTTAAATTAGTTCTATTATATGCACCAGCATCTAATGAGACATCATAAACTCTAGCAACACCAATTTCAGTACCATCTGCAGTGCGTCTAGTATTATTAATTCTTTGATTTCTTAATGATACAATATAAGTATTACCAATTCCAATTTCTGGTATACCATATGCTCCATTAACTCTAAACTGTCTTCCAGTATTATAACTTATTGCTTCTGCTTCTATAGTTTTTGTTGTTCTTGGTTTTGGACAATCCAAGTATGTAGTAGAAATTGTTTCAACTTCATATCCTTTTACATATGCCTTTCCAGGAGAAATAGCATATTGTGCAAGATCTTCAGATGCTAAAGTTCCTTGATATGAAAATTGTCCTTCTCGATATACACCATTATTACCTAAATTATTATTTAAAGACTCTTTTACTGAAACTGAAAACGGACTAATTGTGTAATCACCAGACTCATCATAAGTTCTACGAGCAATTTCGTCTCCAATTACACTATATTGAGTATTCTTTACTTGAGACTTTAAAGTTCCATTTTCAACTACTGCCAATTCTACAAAATTAGCATCATTAAAATCATCTATTGGTTTTGAATGTAGATTACAAGATATTTGAAGTCTATCTGCACCTGGAGCAGCATAGTTATTAAATCCTTTTGAATTATCTGTTAGAGTTTCATCTTCATCAGAATTAATAACCTTTTCAGTAACTTTTAATCCAACTCTACAAGATGTATTATTATCATATTGACTTAAAACAATTGTCTCATCATGTACATTTACAAAAGTTCCTCTTACAAAATAAACACCATTTGATATTGAAAAAGCAGAACCTTTAGATGATGCACCTGTTGTAATAGCAGAAGCAAAAGATTCACCTGATGGTATAAATGGATTATTTAATGGACCAGAAATAATATCAGTATCTGCTGTTAATAATTCTCCATCCTGAAATTCTTTTACTTCATTACCTTCTATAACACCAGTTGACATATATGAAATATAAAGAGTTAAATGACCTCTTTCCGACTCATCTGATTTTATAATTTTACTAATAATTGCAGTTACACCAGAACTTAATCCAACTACTTTTCTATCTAATAATTGCTCAATATAAAAATCTACAGGGAATCCTAAATGAGTATTATTTATTTCTACACAATGATAATTCTTCGTATATGCAGTATTACCTGGAATAACTTTTGCACCTTCTTTAAAAAAGTGCTGCCCAAACTTGTCAATCTGATTCTGAAGAATAGACTGTAGACCAGTTAATTCTCTTGCCTGAACAGGATAACCTGGCTTAAACAGAACCTTATGATAGTTACTGTCTGCATCGAAATCGTCAAAATATGGCGATACGTTTAGATTGGTTTGTTGAGCCATAGTTAGTTAGAACTGTAATATAACTTTGATGTCTTCTTTTTGGTTAGAAGAACGCTTAATAGCTGGGCGGTTATCAAGGTAAATAATGTTTCCAGAGTATTTTTTAACCTCTGGATTAGACAAACCTTTCGTAAAAGATTGACCAAGGTAATATGTTTTATTATTTATTGAGGTTGAGAGACCGCTAAAGTCTGTTGAGATTGTTAATCCAGAAGTAGTACCAACAATACCAAACGTTCCACCTTCACTAATTGCTGCAGAAAATCTTGTTATCTCATAACCATATTGTGGATTAGTAACTGCAACTCCAGTAACTGTTGATGTAGTTGTAGTAAATCCTGCCATAGTTCTATCTTGCCAGTACTTCAACACACCAGTAGTAGTATCATAATTAATAACTTTACCTATAGCAGTAACACCAGATCCAACGGTTTGAGTAATAATAGAATCTGGAGTAAATGTAGCAGAACTATAACCAGTACCAACTAGACGCATTGCATATGCTGCACTTGCCTTATCGATAGTAAGAATAGAAGAAGAATCGTATGCTTTTGGATTCTCAATAATACCTATTCTAGCAATTTCATTACCAGTTATAAAGTCTGGGTTTTCTGCATCATTTTCAATTCTTGCATACATTAATGCATTAGTAGCACCCAATTCACGGTAAATATCTTTTCCATGACCACCTTGAGGTGGAATAATAACATCAAGAGTTGGCCAAGTATCTGGTGTTGGAACTGAACCAGCAGTTAAATCAACATTACCATAGGTATAACCAGATCCTTCATTAGACAGAGTTACACTTTCTATTGCTGAATCGGAGTTAATTACAACAGTACACTCTGCTCCACTACCATCACCTTTAATTGGAACTCTAGTATAAGTTCTGTTTGCAGTTCCAATACCTGTTCCTCTATTCTTAATAACAACAACTTTAATAGAACCATCTATTGCATTATCTCTAACACCAGCATTATCATTATTAGATTCCCAATCTTTAGGGACTGGCATATAGTCAGTTGAATCAAATTTAATTAAATCAGCTGGTTTAATAGTATAAAGATATTTCCAAATATATCCATCACCACTGGTTCCAGCAGATCTTGGTTCTAAATCTGTAAATGTTGGTTCATCCAAAGATGGTTTTCCGTCTGGAGTCTCTGGAGTTGTACCATTCTGTAGACAAATATAAACTCTATAGTCGCTATTGATTACATAGTAATTTGCTGAATATAATGAAACACCATTTGAATTCTTTGGAACATTAGAAATACTATAATCTGGTCTATAATAATCAAAGGTACTACCAGATGTCCAAGTAACCTTTCTCACAACTTGCTTTACATCACTACCTGTGATTTTTTTAAGACCAATAATAGTATCCCAATAAGCATTGTGCCTATTTAAATTATCAGTAGGACTTGGTGGACTATCATTCCAATCATCAGAAATAGATGTAGGATTGGGAAGACCCACAAAAGCGTAATAGGAATTGACCGAACTAGAAACTCCTGCAACAAAGTTCTTTGCATTCAATATTCTAATTTGATCAGTTATGATAGCAGCCATTGTTTACACAGAGTTTTTTACTTATTTATTAAAGACACCACGAGGATATAGTTGACCTGTGGTAGGTCTTCGACCAGTTAACCATCCAGGTACAGTCTCCTTATACAGAGATGCCGTAGATACACCAATTGAACCAGTAGAACTTAATACTAAATCACCTGGAACACCAGCAACATGAGCATTAAGACTAACATCACCTCTACTAACACTTGGATTCCAAGGTGTAGTTGCTGTATTAATCCCTACATTTGCTGTTGAGGCAGTACCTGTAACAGCAGTAGTTTTTGTCCCAGACAGTGCTGCAGTATAACTATAATTTGCCATTAGGTAGTCCTTGCACAGAATGCGACTCCACGAGTCCTGTTGGTTTGATTATAAGAAGCAGTAATAACGGTATATACTTCACTACCACTAACAGTAACTGTATCCCACATTTGAATCAATGCATCTGGTGAAGCATAGTCAAACTGAATTAATGCAAAGTCGTCTGGTATGTAATAAGGACATGGTATAAGTTTAGTATTAAGAGGAATTCCCTTAATAACTGCACCATAGTTTGCATTAGAATCTACAGCATCTGCTAATTCAGAATTAATTGTTGCACCACCACGACCTCTATTCATAAGGTTAGAAGCAGTTGAGTTGTTTCTATAGTAGATTCCAATCTCTTCTGCACTACCAAATTCGTTTGCAGGAATTGCTTTATAAACAGAATCCTTATAAGGAAGTCCTCTATTATTCGAATCCTGTGGATAGTAACCAAATTCTGCAAGTCTTCTACTTCCATAATAGTAACTTGACTGAACATCACCAATACCCCATGTTCTAAATGTTAATTCAGGTTCAGAAGTTGCTCCTACAAGAATATCAGTACGACCTCCAAGGAACACATAATCTAAATCCCAAATATTATTAGTAAAGTGATGTAAGATATATGTTTGATATTGCTTATCAGTAATATAGTTTGCTGATTTATCTGGATGTCGATATGCCATCACAGCAAAATTAGTATCAATAGAAGATCTGAAGATATTCAAATCTAATTGATAACTATTTGAACTAGCAATAGTTTCACCTTGATGAGTGCCTGTATTATAATCATCATTCGCAGTTGCTGATGTTGCATCATAACGAGCTGAACTTGTAACTGGTGTATGTGGCAAATCTAACAGATAATTACCTGCAAATCGGTTACCATATCCACCCTGTCTATCTTTTGTAGTACTATAAGCATTAGCATCATTTGGATAGAAAGAACTTCCTACCTTATAGATCATCTTTGTATCACTATACATCTGGAACCCATAGAATGTAGTTCCATACTCCTTACTTGTATCAATACCAACTCTTGCTACTGCCCAAGGATAAGTAGCACTATCTGAAATATCTTTCTTAAAGAATGCTCCTGTTGAACCAAATCCTGTTGGTCCACCACCTGAAGTCGTTGCAATTCCAACAGTTATGGTCATATTAGAAGCACCATTAGCACTTCCACCTATTTCTGATGCAGGAATAGTCAGCACTTCTCCAGCAGTATATCCAACACCTGGTCTATTAACCAATACAAATCCTGGTATCGTACCATCACTTGCCCTATCAATATAGAATGACGCACCTGTTCCTATACCTGTAGTTGATTCTTGTCTAACATCATAATATGAGGTTGTAGCACTTCCTATATCGCCACCACCTGAATATGTAGTAATACCTGTTACAATACCACTAGCGGTTGCTTGGTGCCATTGCATAAAGGCAAAACCCTCTTCCAACTGTTGGATAACATCTGTTCGTCCATATCCAGAAGCGAGAGAAATAGTTGTCGTTGTAATCGCCATTTTACAATAGTCTTGTTAAGGTTATTTATTAAAAAATAGTTACACTTCTAATTGAAGTAATGTAATTGAATAATTGAAGGTTGTTGTTACACCAGACTGGTTAGTTATTGCTGCAAACACAGTAGTAGCAGAACCAGCATTTCCACCCAATGCATAAGGTGTAAAGTTTAATGTTGTAGAACCTGCACTAACTGCAGCCTCTGCAATAACTCCATTACCTGGAGTAGGATCTTCTCCTACACTACGAGTAGAATCAGAACTTCTTGATGCATCGTCAGTATATAGTCTTAACCATCCTGCTGTTGATAGTCCGACTTTTATTAGTGCATATGATTTATATCCACTAAATTCAGTATTACCAATACCATTATTGTTAATGGCAGCAGTAGTTCCTGTAAATTCATATCTGGATGTCATCAATCCAGAATTGGTACCAGTAGCAGAGAAAGTAGCAGAAGTTGTTACACCACTGATATTGACATTACTACTTAAGGTAGCAACACCAGAAACTCTCAAATAATCATCAATAACAACTTGACCACCTGCAGAATCTATTGTTAGATTTCCTGAAGCAGTATCAATCTCATTATCACCAGTAACACCAATTTGAATGTTATCAATAGTAGCACCACCGTTAGCATCCAAAGCACCAGTTAGTGTTGTGATACCAGTTGCCTTTAAGTTGGTAAATGTAGAACCTGCGGTTGTATCAATACCAGCAACGTTGTTACCACCTGATGCACTAACAGTTACAATACCAAGATGAATTGGAGTAACAGTTAAGTTATCTGCAAAGTTAATAGTTCCTGCAGTACCTACAGTTGATCCACTATCCTTAACAACAACACCAGAACCAGAACCAGTTACACCAGTCAGTCCAGAACCATCACCAACAAATTTATTTGCAGTAACAATACCAGTAAATCCAGCATTACCATCATTGATACCAATACTGACTGCTGAACCAACTCTTAATCCACCATTTGCCGTAACAATACCAGCAAATGAAGCAGCACCATTAGTCTGTAAAGTAGCACCAGTGCTAACCTTAACTCCTAAAGTACTCGTCTCAAAAGTCTTTGTACCCGCATAGTACAACTCAACATTACTTCCTGCTTCTGCCTTAATCATCGTGGCATTGTTTGCCTGGTTATTGATGAGTAAGTTAGAACTTTGTAGATATAGATTACCAGCAGACTTTGTATCCTTTATGTAACTATGGCTGCCATCATGCCAGATGTCTAGGTCAGCCCCAGCACCGAAGGATAGTTTTGCATCATCCTTAAAGTATGCAGTACTACCAAACCCAACAGTAGCACCTGTACCTGTTATAACTTTTGCATCAAAAGTAGCAGTTGCACCTACACTTATCTGGTTTATAACACTTACACCCGATCCAACCGTGTCAAATTGAGGTAGATCGTTATGGAAAAGAGTTACACCCCCATCATCTTTAAATCTAGCAAGAGTCTCACCAGAACCATAGATGATTATGTCACCCGTTCCAGAGTCTTGGATGTAGCTATCCTGGCCATTATGATATATTTGAAGGTCAGTTCCCGTCCCGAAAATAGCCTTCGCATTGTCAGCAAATTCTAGTTGATTCTGACTCTTATCCCAAAAAATATTAGCACTATCACCAGTAAAAGTTATATCATCATTAAATGTAGCAGTACCTGTTTGATTGAGACTTGAATCTATTGTTGTTATTCCAGTTATCTTTACTGTTCCATCAACGGTTAATCTTGATGATGCAGTAGTTGTACCTACACCAACATTACTTACCGTACTAATACCTGTAGAATTTTCATTAAAATATCCAACACCACCACCTGCAGCAGAATTTATAGTAACAATTCCCGTAGGTCCACCAGTAAGAGTAACATTATCTCCAGCAACAATCGATGTAACAATTCCAGCAAGTAAAGTACTACCACTATTTCCACCACCTCTTAATAGAGCGTAGATCTCATCAAAGTTTGCATTTATTTTTCCAGCAGCAGATCTCAGGCTATCACCCGTCCCGTCATTAGCGGCCGATCCAGTACCTATTCCTTGCTTTGCCATTATCGAATAGTTTTAGTAGAAGTATTTATCATGTTATATTAAGTAGCATAACCAACTGTTCTCAATTTAGGTCTTCTGAATATCATATCACCAGTTGAAATACCAGTAAACCCTTGATCTCCATAATAAGTATATGAATTAGCAGCAATCCTTGGACCTAATACAATCTTACCCCAACTATAATTACCGAAGTAAGCCTGACCATTAGTAGTCGTAGAAATTGTACCTGCATAAACGTTACCACTTGCTTCATTATCTAATGTTAATGATGTAGAATCCATTGTAATTCCACCAGAATCCCAGTTTTCAGTACCAATACCCGTTAGAACTGATGTATGTATTCTAGTAACAGATGTAGTACCTATTCCCAATACATGTCGTTCAATAATATCAGCACTACCAACTTGGAAGATAGCATCAACAAATTGAGTAGAGAATCCAATTACACGGTCATCTATTGATTTTGATGTAAATGGTGTTACACCGATACCTGCACCCGTATCAGCAACTCCAACATTAGAGTTGAAAACAGTGAAATAATCTGCAGTAGTTATACCACATTGAGTTACTGCTGTTCCAGTCATTGCAGCATCTCTTAAATTAGAATCCTCTGGAATGAATAAGTCAAATATTAATTCAGGTCCAGCAGTTGTACTGGTGGTACCAAATCCAACAATTATTCCAGAATCACCATTATAGGAATCAACACTATTATTTTCCCTAGTATATGTAGGTGGACTAATCAAGACTAGTGGATGAGTTGTCTGTGAGTACCCAACACCACCATCATTAGTAATAGTAATTGAAGTAACCACACCAGCAGTAATTGATGCTGTTGCTGTTGCTCTAGCAGTTGTTCCTAATCCAACAGGATTTTGAATTGATACTTGAGGAGCAGATGTGTATCCTCTACCACCAGTTGATATTGCAACAGATATGACCGTAGATCCACCACCAACAAATGAGGTTGCTGCAGCACCAAGTTTATCTGCCTGTGATACTATAGTAACACTCTTCTGGAAATTAGTACTTACTTCACTTTCAGTTTGAGGATCAAAAATTGGCCTTAAATTATCAACATAAGCAATTGTAGTTCCAACACCTACTGGTTGAATTAGATGTGCATATGGGAATATATTAGCATCATATAATTCACGATTCTTTCCAACAATCTTACCATCAACATACTTATCTTCAAGTTGTCTTGTCCAAGTGACAGATCTAGTTAAAGATCCATCTTCACTTAATCCTGGCCCGAAGTAGATATTTGTATCAACAGAATTTGTAGAAGTAACTTGAGAAACTGTTCTCGTATCTTCTTGTATTCCTAATAAATCAGCATTTACTCTTGAATCATATTCTAAACGTAAATCATCACCCTTCTTAACAGTTTCTATAACATCAACATCAACAACGTCACCACCACCAGTTCCTTTATAGAATAGGAACTTCATAGTATCACCCTCATACATTCCATCATCTGTAGGGCCTTTAGGTGCTTCAGTAAAGGTTATCTGACTACCACCATTAAATTCATATCCTTTTCCTGGAACTTGTAAAATATCATTAATAAACACAAGAATAGTATCTTGAATGGATATTAAAGAACCTCTCTTCGCCTGAATTGATAATACTTCACCATTTAAAGTAATTGGGAATGATTTTCTAACACCATCAAATAGTTCAGAGAAGTTATCAAGAACTTGAAGTTGTCCTACTGACCATCCAGTAAATACATCATAATCTGCTTCTTGAACTGTTAATTTAAATTCATTGAAATTAGCACTAGATGTTGTTGGAATTCCTATTGCACCTGTTATTGGTAAAGTTAAAATATGACCAACATTATAACCATAACCAGTATTCTTAATAGTAAAGTCAATAATGGTTGAACCCATACTAACAACTATATCTGCAGTTGCTTGTAATCCACCAGTACCAGGAGAAGTTGAACTATATGCAAGAGGAATATCTGTATATGATAGAGGATCATCAATTACAACGTCCATCTTTCTAGTAACAGATCCACCTCGTGCATATAAATGATGATATTCAGATTTGCCACTATTAACTGTAAACGACTTGGTATCAATTACTGTAAGAACAGTCATTCCACCAGCACCAGCATCAGTACCTCTAGGTGTTATTAATGCTTCCTGAATTACTCCTCCACCTTGATAATATTTCGCAAGTGTTGCTATTCCAGCACTTATTGAAAGTTCTGTAACTGTTGTACCAATTCCAACAACTTCCATACCACGATAGTTGGCAGTTGGTACTCTTGGATAAGTATGGTTTGTAGCATTACCATCCTTGGTACAGTTGAAGGTTAGTGAATCAGTAGCAATCTTAATGCTTCTTCCTTTTCTCAAACTATGACCCATACCAACGTTAAGTACAAGTTCACCAGTTGATGCATTGTATGATGTAGCAGAAGTTCCAGAACCAACAGCAACATCATAATATACAGTTGTTGTTACACCAACATTAAGAGTAATAGTAGTAGCAGTAGTTGCTGCAATTGAAACTGCATTTGCAGATATAGGATCAGTAGATCTTGGATATGCATGGTAACTACTGTTTCCATCCATTTCACATGTGAAGTATAAGGATTCATCTACAAGTCTTACACTTCTTCCAGTTAATAATCCATGAGTATCATCAAGAGTTAATACCAATACTCCAGTTGTAGGTGTATATACCGCATTTGTGACATTATGAGTTACAATCGGAGTTGTTCCAACATTTATAGTAAAGGTATTGGTTGTAAATCCAGTAATTGCAATATTTGAATCATCAGCAATAGGATCATTTGCACGAGGATATGCATGTTCAGTATTGTGCTGATCCATATAACAAGTAAATGTTATTGCACTTGTAGCAATACCAACAGTATTACCTGTGTTTAATCCATGATTAGCAATAGTAAGAGTTAAATCACCAGTTGTAGGATTATATGAAGCATCAGTAGGAGTCATTGTACCAACTCCTGTTGCAGTAACTCCGCCATCAACTGCACTTGCAAATGTGTGGAGGTAATTTCCACCAGATCTTACGCCACCCTTAATTGCATAAGCAAAGTTATGTGTATAGTTACCACCAGAAACTATAGCACTGGTTGCTGCACTAACAAATGTATGTGTATATTGATCATTCTCACCAGCAGAACCAACATTAACAGTAATTGTTGGACTCTGATGAATAAGACCATCTGCCTTCGCTGATACAAAAGTGTGAGTACTTGTATTAGATGAAGGTGCATTAGTTAATACATTAACTCTAAAAGTATTAGTTGTCTTATTTGAAATTGTTAACCATTCACCACTAACAGGATCTGTTGCTCTTGGATATTCATGTTGAGTCTTATGATCATTCTTTGCACAAGTAAATGTTAATGACTTATCAACTAATCTTATCTTATCTCCATTAGAGAATCCATGAGCAGGAACTGTAAGTGTTAATACACCAGTGGTGGGGTTATATGATGCATTTGTTACTGTATATGCTGTACCATCATTTGTAATCTCAACAGAAGTATCATATGCAGCATCTTTTCCATGAGGATAGTAATCGGTAGTAAGACCAGAATGACCAGTAAATGCTAATCCAGTTAAGATAGCAGTATCACCAACTTTCATCTTATGACCAAATCCTAAATGTCCACCAGATGTATAAGTATGAGTTAATGTACTAATACCAGCAGTAAACTTAATTTCAGTAGGACTTGGAATACTTACTATAGTAAATGTATCTCCTGTTGCAGTTTCTTCGTAGAATGAAGAACTTAAATTAGGCCAAGTAGTTGAACCATAGGAAACTCCAGAACGAGCAAGTCCAACATTTAATCCAGCAAGAGTGAAACTTCTACCAACACCAGTAGCATGAGCAATCTTATGAGGTTCTACTAATGTAACTGTACCTACTCCAACTACGTTATCATATGAGAATGTTGTAACTCCTACAGTATTGAGTCCAACACTCACAGTCATAATACCAGTTGCTGCATGGAAAGATGCAGTTGATATTGACATTGAAGGTGCATACTCACAGGTAAATGCTAATCCACTAATCCTAATATCATCACCAACCACTAATCCATGTGGTTTTGTTGTTGTGATTGTAGTAATACCAGTTACTGAACTATATCCAGCATTAGTAATATCTCTTGGAGTATAGATTATTCCAGGATTGGTAATCGCAATTCCAGTTATATTACCATCAACAATCTGTGCTGTACCTATTCCTATAAAGGAAGATCTATCAAGGAAACTTTGAGCATCTAAATTACTTGCTGTCTGAATTGCAACATTAACAGTTTGAAGACCAACTCTATATCCAGAACCAGTATTTCCGATAGTAATATTACTAATAGTACCTGCAGAAGAAACAATTACTGTACCACCAGCAGAGACTAAAGGTTGATATCCAAATCCGTCAGTTGAACTAACAGAAACAATAACACCACCAACAGGAATATTTGCATTATTAGGATCAAATCCAACAGAACTTGCACTACCAGTAAATGAAATTGAAGTACCACCACCAACTTCACTCATAGTATAATTGTTGTTTGCACCTGGTCCTTGGAATACTCCATTTATAATAATAATTGCATTATTAGTAGAAACTCCAGTTACAGATTGCTTATCTACTGTTAGTGGGAATTCCTTATCATATCCAGTAAATCTATTTGAAATATCATCATAAAGATAGTTTGATGTATATGTTTCTTCAGTAGTATCCTTTACACCAGATCTCATAAAGACCCTACCTTGGAAACTAGATGCTGTAGTGATACCTAGGTAATCCCGTTGATCTGGTGGATTTGTTGAAGTACCAAAAGGTTGTGCTCCATGAGGTGGTTCAATGAAATGAATTTCATTATCAACAATATTATAATGACCTCTAATCTTCTGCACTAATGCTCCAGTACTAAATCCTGCTTCTGTAGTTCCTAACCATCCACGTCTAACCTTAATTTGGTTTGTTGATCCAATACCAACAGAAAGTATCTTCATACATTCTATCGTATTTCCACTACCAACTTGAATATAATCTGCTCCTGCAAATGATGATATACCTGTAAATTTAATAACATCCTGTGCCAATGCAGCACTATCTGCTAAAGTTGTAGTAACAGATGTACCAGCAATTGGAGACTGAATCATATTATCAATCAACATCATAACTTTTTGGTTCTGATTTGTTGATGTTAATGAGTGTGATGTTCCAATACCAACAGAAGTAATATCTAACTCAACAGGATTGGATTTTAATGCATCTTCAGCACTTCTTGCAAGTTTGATTATGTTCTCACTTTGCTTAATAACAAAGACTGATGATGGCATACGAGTAGTTG
>CETH01037867.1_pt1 | contig 23429 bp, 24 predicted proteins | sample 361461 | NCBI WGS metagenome assembly CETH01 (sample SAMEA2622695, study PRJEB7988) | marine metagenome | isolation source: saline water (ENVO:00002010), including
CCGCTGATCTGGGTTCAAATCCCAGTGCCCCCACCACATATCTACATCTAGCATGCTCAGTGCCCTATGATAGGTTGTATTGAAGAAACACCATCCGGTCGCCTCATCATGGGCAATACTAGAGTCGGACTCCTCTTGGTAACTATCCTTCTGCTGCCGCTAGTTGGCAGCCTGAGCCCCCCTCCCAATAATCTCGAAAGCAGGGGCCTTTCCGATGTTGTCCCGACCCAAGCACCCGTTACTTGGGCGACCCCAGGGCCGTGGTGGTCATGGACATCAATGGATTCCGACAGGAATGGGATACATGATTCCTTGCAGAGCACCACCGGCCCTGTCAACGTGGGAATCTCTTTCAGTCGTCCCGTAACTAATGATGACCGTTCTTCGTTGGAGAAGTTGGGCCATACAATCTCAGTTGAATTGCCATCCATAGATGCAGTTCTGATTGGCACTGTGGATTCCTCAGAGGTAGAGGGACTTTCGAAAATGGAGGGGGTAGTGATGGTGGAGAGGTATGGCACAGTTGTATTCTACGGAGACATACAGACTCCGGCTGTCAAGGCCAGGAATTCTTCGGAATATCCGGATGGAGCATGGGGCTTGGGAGTTAGTGGACATGGAGTCAATATCGCACTAACGGATACAGGCGTGGACAACGAACACCCCGGCCTCTCCGGCAAGTTCGTTGCGGGATATGACGCTGTTTGTTTCGTCCACTCTGACCCTCAATGCATCCTTTCCGGAGGCAGGGAGGAAGACGGCTCATTCGACCCTGATGACGGCAATCAGCACGGCACAGCATGCATGGGAATGGCTAGCGCCACAGGAATCGAGTCAGATGGTAGCCAATCAGATTTCTATGGTTCGGCCCCAAATGCATCTCTAGTGGATGTAAGGATTGGCACCGATGTCGGAGCAGGCCCATTCGAAAACTACCTGCTGGAGCAGGAATTCTACGAGTCCGCGATGAATGGTCTGCAGTGGATCATCGACCACAGAGACGACGCTTGGCCCGGAGTGAGTGAGGAAAACCATGGCATTGACATAATTTCACTATCATGGGGGATAACTAGCCATGAGGACGGGGAGTCGGACGGCTCTGACATGCATAGCCGTATTCTGGACGATGCGATGCTAGCAGGAGTCACAGTTTCAAATGCAGCAGGAAATTCAGGTCCCGATAACGATGGACTTTCTGGAATGAGCGCATCTTCATTATCGATAACAGTGGCAGCAACCGACGATCAGAATACGGTGAATAGGGATGACGACACAATCGCCTCTTACTCGTCTAGGGGTCCGAGGAGGGACAATGGGGACGGAAATCCCGTGAATGAGCTGATTCCAGAGATAAGTGCACCCGGTACAAACATAGTTCAGGCAGAGGGATGTGTATCCAGTGGGGGATGCAACAACTTCCTTGGCGGTGACGCATCTGGGAACACGTACACAGGAAGAGGAAGCGGTACTTCCTACGCAACTCCCTCTGTAACAGGGGTGATAGCCCTAGTAATGGAGGCCAACGAGGACCTCACTCCTCTGCAGATAAAGGAGGTCCTGAAGCAGACATCCGAGAGGAGGGGGGAACCGAGCGCCCCTGAAGTCGATCCCTACTGGAACAGGGACTTCGGCTACGGCATGGTAGACGCACACGCGGCCGTTTCACTAGCATTACATCTCAATGGGTTCGATGACCTCGATGAAATAGATCCAACTGTTCAGAACCATCTTCTAAGTCTGGTAGACTCCAATGGTACGATCAATGTCACAGGCCACTCTTGGGCACAGATGGGCAGCATTGACAAGGTCGAGTACAGAGTCGACTCAGGGAAATGGATGGAAACCACGTATTCTGCAAACCCCTCTGAAATAGGTCCACTCGTGCCATTCTTGTGGCATGTAATCCTCGATCCACAGAAACTTGAAACTGGCCCCCATCAGATCGAGATAAGGGCAGTTTCTGAATCCGGATACTCCTTGCCAGTTCTTGCAACAGTACATGGTCTTGAAGGAGATAATGGCCCCATGTCCATACCCCCAGCGGCAATCGCAGTAGTCGTCGGCGCATTCGTTATTTGGGTCGCCGCATTGGCACTGATCCGTCTAAGTTCAGACGAAGAAATAGAATCGATGATTTCCAAATTAACCAAGGGCAGAGAGTCTCGGAAGGATGGAGTCGTGATGGTCGCAGAATTGGTCGATGAAAATGCCCCATAGGCCGAGGGCGGAGGCCCCCAAGCCGCCTTATTCAAATCCTAGGTATTCCCTCCGCAGGCCATGGTGCGATTCTCCGACCGTGCGATGAGCATCCGTCCTACGGGGGTAAGAAGGATGTTCGACATGGCCGGAGACGATGCAATTCAGTTTGGCTTGGGGGAGCCTGATTTTCAGCCCCCTAAATTGGCCATAGAGGCATTCGACGAGGCCATGAGGGATGGGAGGAATAAGTATACAACAACAGCCGGGCATCCCGAATTAAGGGCCAAGATAGCCACTCTGTGGCATCATTTAATGCCTGATCTAGATGAGTCTAATGTCTGCATCACAATGAGTGGGACTAACGGGCTACTCGATATTTTCCTAGCTCTGGTCAATCCAGGTGATAATGTACTCATTCCGGAGCCATACTTCCCACTCTATCCCCCGGATGTAATGATTTGTGGAGGAGAGCCCAACCTGTATCCATGCAGGTTCGAGAACGGCTTCGTTCCCACCGTGGAGGACTTGGAGGAGAGGCTCGATGAGAACACTGTGGCCATATTGTACAACTTCCCTAGTAATCCTACAGGAGGGAACGTGAACGAACGGCAGAGGGATGAACTGGTCGCATTCGCCAAAGAAAACGACATCTGGATAATTACCGACGAGGTGTACGACAGGATAGTGTACGATGGACCCCACGTTTCATTCCTTGGGGCTGGTTATGACAAAGTAATCATGGTCCAGTCATTTTCCAAGACTTTCGCCATGACCGGATGGAGAATAGGCTACCTCCTTTCTCCAGATGAAGAAGCAATGGCACAATTAACTAAGATGCAGTATTACGTAACGGCATGTAGCAATGACGCTATGCAACATGCGGTTCTGCAGGCATTGGAAAACGCTCCCGAATACCCGGAGTCAATGTGTGCTGAGTTCAGAGCGAGGAGGGACCTGATATGCGAGCGCCTCAATGCAATGCCCGGTGTGACATGCCATGTCCCAACCGGGGCATTCTACGTTTTTCCAAAAGTCGAAGTTCCAGGGCTGACCAGTGATGAGATCGCGATGGAACTTCTCGAGGGAGGAGTGTTGTGCTCCCCTGGAACTGCTTTCGGAGATGCTGGAGAGGGGCACCTAAGGTTCGCATACACGATTTCCAGGGAAGACATCTCACGAGGGATGGACAGGGTTGAGAAGGTGCTTTCCGAACTCCGTGGCGATTGAGGTGAGTCAATGATTGGCCCAATGTTCGCATTTGTCGCTTCGCTGGCCTTTTCTTGGTTTGCTTCTTCAATCTGGAGCGACACTGGGGATTGGAGGGAAATTTCCATTTCCGTTTCGATAATGCTCGCTTCCGCAGCTCTACTTTTGAGTCTCGGGCCGAACCCTTTGGGCTTCGGCATGGTTATTGGTTCCGGCTGGTACTTCCTGAATAAATCAGTCGACATACTTCTTCCCAGATAACCCCTACAACTCGAACGGGATATCGATCATACCGCCTTCCTCGTCTTCCCCTTCATCTAATTCAGTTTGAAGAACATCCTCGACCCCTAGATCTTCCAAGGACGGAACTTCGTCATCAGGCGCCTCGAGTAGATCCATCTGCAGATTTTCCATTCTATCCTCTGAAGAAAGCATCCATGTGGGTATTCCATTGGATCCACCAAGTACGGAAATAGAGGTGAAAGTCGCCAGTGGAAGTACAGATATAGCGATCAGGAAGTCAATTATCGCCTTAGGTGGGATCTCCGCTTCAGGTGCAACCGCATCTAGTACCAATGATTCGATTTGAACATCATTCCACTTTGAGAGATCAACTTCCAACCAATCCAAAGATGCCTCCAGAAGGAATCTCGCGGTGAACCAGAATATCAGAATTGGCAGTATCCACGAGAATCTAGAGACCCTCCATATTACGGTCCTGAACATTGCAGCGAAGACAACTAGGTGCTGAGATACAAGGGGTTGCATTCTAACTGCTAGCCAGAGCGAAAAGAGATAACCAGCCATGCCTAATTCGAATGCTCTCTCCGGCCTCATGATTGATTCTGGCACCCCCTCCATAATAGCCAGAGGAATCGCAATCAGCATCACTTGTAGTGGAACGGCAATTAGCTGAAGACCTCCGTGAACTGATATCAGGTCAATACCCTCGGTCCTGACTTTCTTGTCTACAAGCCTAGTCATCCTACCATATGGGCTCGCGTGCAAAGAAAGCCTGGACAGATCAACCAGCTCTGGATCGCCCTTCCTCCTGCTAAGTCCGAATACTGGCATCCAACCCCCCCTGCTAACTACAGAGAGAGGCTTGTACCCTCCGAGTAACAGTGCCAAGGTTAGTGAGAACACTCCATAGAGAAGCCCTGCAACAACTATCCACTCGATAAGTTCGGTCCTTACGGATATCGAGAAAGCCTCCCTGTCAATCTTGAGTAGGTAGGTAGCCGAGAATCCAAAGATTGGCACTAGGGTGACTTGGAGGAAAACAAGTACAGATATTGCGACCCTGTGCCTAAGAGATTCTGTATCGCTCACGTGCGCACGCAAACAGACGCAATCATAAGTCCTTCATCTACACATACTCGATATGTTGTAATTATTGATGGAATTTCACAGTAGCGAGATTTTCAGTCCCGCAAACATGAACTTGGTGTCCCAACCTTCATACAGGAAGTTAAGACCCCAAAACCGTTCATCATGCGTAGCCAATATCCACTCTTGTTGTGCTTCCTCCTTGTTGCGACCAGTATGTCCCCTGCTTTGGTCGGCAATTCTTTGGAATCAGACTCTGCTAACAGGGAGGCCCAACCTCGCGCTTTGATTGACTTTGAGGTCACCTCCATAGAAGTGGGGAACTCCTCCAGAGAGGCAATGCAGTGGGAGCAGCCAGATGGCGAAATAGCAGAGTACATTATTCGTGATGAGACGATACAAATCAACGTGACCTTCACCCAAGCCGGGACCTCTAGTCAGCCAGCAACTGCTGATGGTTGGCTTCAGATCTGGCACCCCGTTGGATTCATGATTACTCAGTTCCAAGTGAACATGACACTTTCCGGATTGCAGTCCGTAAGGGAAGAATTCGTGTGGACTCCCTCGGCGGCACATAGCGCCGTGGACGAAAATGGGTATCTTTACGGAGGAATCACCCTGCTAGGAATTATCGACGGGGGCCTAGCCGACGACAACGAACAGAACAACGAGCTCTCAAGGGACATACCTGTAGCTGTATGGCAGGATCCGATGGAAAACGGATTTTGCGGAGACGTAGACGGTGACAACATCAATGACTGCCCAAACATACCATATGCCAACACGCCAATATGGGTAGGGGCAGGATATGAGTCCGACAACACAATCTCATCGGATCCCGATACTTACGGCCATTGGAGGATGACTAACGAGTCCTCCAGCGAAGGAGAGAATCACTGGAGGGTATCTAGGCCTGGTGCCGACTACGCCAGTAATCGCCACGACAGATTGTGGTGGGGATGGTTCACACCATTCCAGAGCTGTGATGATCCTGGTCACGGGCTAGGGTATGGCACGATGGACTCAGAAGTAACCACGGCATACGGATCTAGATTTTGCAAGATCAAGGTAAGGGGATTCGATTACATCTCGATGCACTTGGTTACCTCAGCATGGGGGCAGATGTCCACGAATGACACCGTCAGAATAGAGGCAGACGCAGTATCTTCCGTTGAGTACTTTGATTATTCTGCCCTCAATCTTTCCACAACTGACTCAGACTGGAGCAGGCTTGTATGGAATATGACGGGCCTCCATGAATCTGGCGAATTTACAATGGCCTTCAGATTTGATTCAGACGGCTCGTCCGCAACGGAAGGGATCCATATCGACTCATTCCTAATGTTCGCCATACAGAGAGTGCCCGAGTACACAATTGAGGCTGATTGCGACGACCCTCTACCAAACGCCTATCTTGTTATCCCGGCCGACCCTCATCCCCCCTCCCTTCACTGCAGGATAAGGAATAATGGATATGTGGACGTAACTTTGAGACTTTTCACAGAGGTCTCCAACATTTCTTGGATGTATGGCTACCCTCTCAGGATAGATTCGAACAACAATGTTGACCACGACAACTACGTCGTGACTGACATTATCAAGGCACTAACGGTAATGGACGCATGGTTCAATCTCTCTATCCCCGACGGAGCGGAGGTCCAGGAGATGGAATGGTATGTCGACATAAACGACGGCACCACGAACTTCTCAAAGGCGTCACTGACTATACCCGTCTCGGTTCAAGCCTCGTACTCCTGTAAACTCGAGCCTGTGACAATCGCCAATCCAGCAGCCACTCTCGAGCCCGGTGCAAACGGCACCATTCCGATGATTTTCAAGAACACCGGTAATCAAGTAGCAACTTGGAATCTCGGGGCATCATTCGCCGATACCACATGGGGGATGGAGAACCTCGAGTGGTACGACGATTCGGGCCAGCTTGTAACAAGCCTCGAACTTCAAGTCAATGAGGAGACCCCACTGAATGCAAAGGTCATAGCCCCAGATCAAATTTCCCCTGGCGTCTACGAGATCACTTTGATTGCCAGTGGAAGGGCTCCCGCGAATTTCATGGCTGTATGGAATATGAACATTGAGATCCCAGTAAGTTACGACATAGAGATCATCCCATTCGTCACTCAATATGAGGCGCCGGCAGACGGATTCTTCAGATCGATAGAGATACTCTTGGTGAATCACGGAAACTCGGAAGAGTCCTATGATCTGTACTTGGATGCAAATTGGCACCTCGGCCTTTCACTCAATACTCAGCGCACTCTTGGAATCACCCCATTCGGAGGGGACACTACAGTGTTCCTTCAGCTCCCCATGCCTTACGGGATAGAGCCCGAAACCTACGAGATCACCATCATCGCCAGGAGCGTCAGTGACCCAAGCCACGAGGAGCAGAAGAAAGTCTACCTGACCGTCCCAGAGACCCACCTCGTAGATGTAGAGGATCTAGACATGCTCGAGGAGGTTTTCAGGGGCGGGGACCCTCCACGTTCAGTTAGTTGGGAAGTTACCAATGATGGGAACGTCGATGACGCCTTCTACATCGATTTCGATCACCTCCCAGATGTCTCAGTGGAAGCAATGAACCTCGTGACAGACGGCAATGGGGACAGGACCCCGTTTATCCCGGCAGGAGGCTCATTCAATATCACGGTCCTGTATTCATTCGGGGACGACGCCTTTGGCGATCGTTCGATCACTCTGACCGCGTCGAGTAAGGAAGCCGCCTTGTCTGGCGCTTCATCCACTGGTTCCGGATTAGCTGAATTCCATGTTGGAGATCAGGGATGGATAGTTTTGCTTCCACCTAATGACGTCACTATTTCTGAGGAGGATAATGACATAGAACTGACTTTCTCAGTCAAGAATAACCACCCGACAGATTCACAGCTCGTCAGGACCGATGTGGATAGGGACTCGGACCTATTCTTCAACATAGTAAATGCTAGGATAGAGCAGGAAGACAGAGACTTCGTCTTGGATACGGGTGCGACTAGGCAAGTCACGGTTACCCTACACGTCACACAGGAGAACCTCGACTCGTTGGCCGAGGATGAAATGACTTTCGAACTAACTTTGGATGTCGACTCTGATATCGATAAGATTTCCAGGACCGTCATGATCACATTGGTCAGGCCTGTGCCCATAGAAGAGGGTCCAACCGCGCAAGAAGCCGCTTGGTTCGGAGGCAATGTTTTGTTCCTTTTGGTCGGAGTGCTAGTGATAATGGGTGTCCTTTTGGTCGCGGCTAGAACGCTTAGATCAGCAACCTCGCCACTAGAGGAGATTTCCACACTGGATGACTACGAAATGACCGTGTCGGGTAGTGGATGGGCGGAAGACGGGGTGCCTCAGGCTCCATCACTCCCATCGTCCGATCAAGTAGCTAACTCAATGTATGGTGGAGCTAAGGAGATCTTCGAACAGCCTCCTCCCCCAATGCCCGAGCCCGAGCCGATGCCCGAGCCCGAGCCGATGCCCGAGCCCGAGCCGATGCCTGAGCAAGAGGAAATCGAACTGCCCTCCGGAGCCCCTCCGCTCCCAGAGGAAGGGCTCCCAGAGGGATGGACTATGGAGCAGTGGGTACACTATGGTCAGAGGTGGCTGGACCAGAATAAGTAGGATATTTCTCCCCGACAACTGTCGAAAGTCATGTGCGAGTCCTTATGACCCCCCCTAAGGTGCCCCAGTCCCCGAATTCCGGAGCGTGAGCGTACATGTACACTGGACAACAGCCAATTTTCATCCTAAAGGAAGGCACAGAGAGAACTAGCGGAAAGTCTGCTCAGAGCAACAACATAGCGGCCGCAAAGGCCGTCGCCGACGCTGTCCGTTCAACCCTTGGTCCTAAGGGGATGGATAAGATGCTAGTAGACAGCATGGGCGATGTTGTAATCACTAATGATGGAGCCACCATTCTCAAGGAGATGGACATAGAGCATCCTGCCGCCAAGATGATTATCGAAATCGCCAAGACACAAGAGCAGCATTGCTATGATGGGACTACCAGTGCCGTGGTAATTGCTGGCGAGCTCCTCAAGAGGAGCGAGGACCTAATTGAGCAGAATGTACACCCGACAGTAATCTGCGAGGGTTTCAGGCTGGCCGCCGAGAAAGCTTCGGATTTGATAGATTCACACGCCCTAAAGGTCAACAAGGGCGTACTGAGGGAGGTCGCCAAGACCGCACTAACTGGGAAGAGTGCAGGGGCAGTGAAGGAATTCCTCGCAGACATTAGCGTTGACGCTGTAATGGCTGTCGCACAGACGAGCTCTGGACACACTGTCGTAGATGTGGACGATATCAAGATCCAGAAGAAACAGGGCGGCTCGATCAGGGACAGCACATTGGTCGATGGAATTGTACTTGACAAGGAAAGAGTTCACAGTGGCATGCCAAGATCAGTCTCCGATGCCAATATAGTACTGGTCAATTCCGCAATAGAAGTAAAGAAGACAGAGGTCGATGCCAAGATACAGATTACGGACCCCAACATGCTGTCTCAGTTCTTAGACGAAGAGGAACAGTATCTGAAGTCACTAGTTCAGAAGTTCGAGGAAGTAGGCGCCACTACGGTGATCTGTCAGAAGGGAATAGATGACCTAGCCCAGCACTATATGGCGAAATCCGGAATTTTCGCTATTAGGAGGGCCAAGAAGAGCGACATGGAGGCACTTTCCAAGGCCACAGGTGCAAGGATAGTTACCAACATAGATGACTTGTCTTCCGATGACCTCGGATCCGCCGCAAACGTAGAGGAGAGAAAGATTGGTGATTCCGACATGGTATTCATTGAGGGGTGCCCGGAGGCAAAAAGCGTCTCCGTTCTCATCAGAGGGGGCACCGAACACGTAGTTGACGAGATTAAGCGCGCATTCGATGACGCGGTTGGTGTTGTCGCTGTGGCACATGAGGATGGTGCAGTTCTGACCGGCGGCGGCTCAGTCCTGGCTGCGATTAGTAGAGATCTGCGATCTTATGCAGAGGGAATCGGAGGTCGAGAACAGATGGCCATAGAGGCATTCGCAGGAGCGCTTGAGGTTATTCCAAGGACGCTTTCTGAGAATGCTGGACTAGATCCTGTAAACACAATAATCGACCTTAGGAAGGCGCACTCGGAAGGTAAGTCAAACTTCGGAGTTAATGTGTATGAAGGAGGGGTAGCCGACATGTCAAAATCAAAGGTACTAGAGCCTAGTAGGGTTGTTGAGCAGGCCATTCAGAGCGCGTCCGAGACAGCGGTCATGATACTCAGAATCGACGATGTAATTTCCAGCAGAGGAGTTTCCCCCGACGGGGCTGCCGACTTTGACGGACTAGAAATGTGATAATCCGGTCCTCGAAAAACCTACTTGCTTGTCAACTTGGCAGATAGATCGGACTGAATAGGCATCATGTTCAATAATCGGTGTCTATTGGAAAGATTACCCAGCCTTAGGCTGGGTAGGCGATATCATGTCTGAAGGCCTCCCGCTTCTGATTCTTTTCGGGTCCCAGTCGGGAAACGCAGAGGACTTGTCTTCCAAGGCAGCCAAGCAGAGTAAGCAGTTCGGCCTTTCCCCTACGGTCAAGGGTATGGACGAGATCGAATTATCCGAACTGCCCTCATTCCAGCGCGTATTGATTTACTGCAGCACATGGGGAGAGGGGGAGCAGCCAGACAACGCAGAGGATCTTTGGCAGGCCGCTTCGGCAGAAGGCGCCCCCTCGATGGAAGGGTGCCACTTCGCCGTCTGCGCACTTGGTGACACCTCCTACGAATTCTTCTGCGAGTCAGGGAAAGAATGGGATGGGTGGTTTGAGAAACAGGGCGCCAAGAGACTAGTCCCCCGAATCGATTGCGACGTCGATTATGACAAGCCAGCGGCCCAATTCACCACGGACGCTCTTTCACACTTCGCTGCGGTGGGAGCAGATGGTGTCTACGTCGAGTCAAATGTAGGCTCCGCATCGGCAGAAACAGCCGTCCAGCCCCAGTCATCAGACGATTCATCCACGGCTCCAGAGGAGGTTGAGCTAGTCGGAGGAGGGGTAGATGAGTTGCTAACTTCGGGGGATAGGTCCTTGGATATTCTATTCGGATCCCAGTCTGGGAACTCTGAGGCCCTAGCAGCCAAGTTCGCCAAGCAAGCCAAATCATATGGCCTGGAGGGGGCCGTACATGACATGGATGGCTTCGACTTCAACTCTCTTTCCTCCAAGAAGAGAGTCATCATCGTATGCTCGACATGGGGGGAAGGGGAGCAGCCTGACAACGCGGAGGAACTGTGGCAGTTCGCCAACTCAGATGCTGCATCAAGGATGGAAGGAGTCCACTTCGCCGTCTGCGCACTTGGTGACACCTCCTACGAATTCTTCTGCGAGTCAGGGAAAGAATGGGATAGGCAACTCGAGAATTTAGGAGCGACCAGGATCATTGATCGATTGGATTGCGACGTGGATTATGACGCCCCAGCAGCCGAGTGGGCATTGGATGCACTACCATGCCTAGCTGCCGTTGATAGCACAGGCCTGTTCCATGAAGAAATGGTGGATTCCATCAAGCAGTTCGCCAGTGGCTCTTCAGGAGCAGAAGGAGAAGACGGTTTCACCGTTCCATCACTCCATGCTGAGTCCATCCAAGTGGAGGTTTCCGTGTTCCGATATGATCCTGAGGCAGCTTCGACTGGAACCGACTCATGGGCTTGTGTTTTCCCAGGGGAGACCTCGGTTCTAGATGTGCTGAGGGCGATCAAGGCCACTCATGACGGTTCCCTGACTTTCAGAGACGGGACCTGTGACGACCCATCAACAGCCATCTCAGTAAATGGCAGGCTCATTCTCCCCGGTCGAGTTAGAATTGACTCTATCGCTAGCCCCAAGGGCGACTCCTACAGGGTGAAGATTGACCCAATTCCCGGTTCCGAGGTAATACGCGATCTTGTTGTCGACCATTGGGCCTTGGAGAGGAAGAGGGAATCTTCCGATCCATGGATGGTAGCCTCCACTAGGGAGGGTTTCCAGACTTCACAGGGAGTCATGGGAACAATGAAGCCAGCCATTGCAACTAGACTTCATTCACTGGTAGACTATGACAGTGCACCATTACTGCATGCCAGTTCAGATGCGGTCCCTCATGCAAATGGATTCTTGGGCCCCGCGGTGATAGCTAGCTCATGGGCGAGAAGGTGCGATCCTCGAACTGCTCCAGAGAGGAAGAATGAGATAGAGGGAATTATCGGCTCCAAGAATGGAATTAAGGCGGAAACAGATCTAGCTCCAATATCCCGGAGGGGTGGTTATTCGTCAGCAGTTTCGGAGGCCCTCCTGGAGGCTCGAACAAATGCCTTGGAAAATGACTCTTTCAACGGCCTGCATGGGAAGCATGTCTGGTGGTATTGCTGGACTGTGAAAAGTAGCGGCAAGGTCAATGATACCGTTCTTTACAGACAGGTACTAGGGCCAATTGGACTTCTGGGTAATCTTTTCTCAGGTGTCACGGCAAGAATGGTACTCGGATTCACTAGGACAGGAGGGAGCATCCTCAATGATATTCTGGGGATGGTGGCTCCTCCTGCCGGTATCGGAAAGATGCCAAGGCAGTTCAATTCATCAGTCGAGGACCATCACCAGGTCGTCGCTATTTTCAACGAAATGGATGGTAGGTTCTGATGGCTCTGAAGTACGCATACCATCCAGGTAATGTCGCTCACAGTGGATCTCCCGAGGTCGCTGAAACGATGAATCCGATTGCGAGGTCACTGGGCCTCCAACTCACTCCTCTCGAAGGAGCAACTTCTTGCGGCGCAGGTATAATCAGGCAGGCAAATAGGAACCTGCAGATTACCTTGAACGCCCGTACCTTCGCAATGGCCGAGTCCTTGGGTCTCGAGATCCTCACCCCCTGTGCTGCCACTGCAGGTAATCTACAGGAAGATCTAGACTCACTAAGGAACGACCCCCTTCTCATGCAGGAGGTAAATGACATACTTCTGAGAACCTGTGGAATGACATTTTCAGGTGAGACAGAGGTAAACCACCTTCTCCATGTCATAGTAGATGAGATAGGTCTCGACAAGATCGAAAAAATGGCGATCAACCCTTTCAAAATGAGAGTAGCCGGCTACTACAGCCCATATATCCAGAGAAAGGGGGCATGCGGCGAGGATGATGTTCATGATCCAGAATACATGGAGAGACTAATCACGGCCCTCGGGGGAATCGCCGTTGAATGGGAGGGGCGGACCACCAGCGTGGGAGCACCAGGAATTCTCTCAGAAGAGGCAACGGTTTTGAGGCAGGCAGCAGCAGTTATCTCAGAGGCCAAGGAAGAGGGCGCGGATTTGATAGTCAGCTCCTGCAACTTGTCCCATTCGGTTCTTGACATCTACCAAGGAAAGGCCGGAAGGTCTTCAGGCATGAGCACCAACATCCCGGTAATCCATTTGACCGAGATGCTTTCATTCGCTTTCGGGCACCACAACTCCAGGTTTGCCCAACTTAGGACAAGAGTCGCGGTAATTGGCGACTAGCCTCAGAAGTCTTCCAAGCCAGATTGGCCCCTTGGTCTGAATGTGCTTGGGTCGAGAGGCCCTGTGCGAATCCTCGTCCCAATTGGTGCATCCGCCTTATCTTCTTCAATAAGTTCAGGACGATTCCTATCCCTCTCTGCGACGACAAAATCGGAGGCCGGGATTCGCGACTCCCCGAGGACCGTGAATGAGCCAAGATTTGACAAATCTGAATGATGGCCTCGGGGAAGTCCTCTTCTGACTCTGTGAACGGCCCTCTGCATCCCCTGTTCCTTCCTCTTCGCGGCTGCCATTGAGCCTTCATCGCGAGTGTCTTCGGCGATTAGCACAACTACCTCGCCAAGCCGCCTTCGACCAGTCCTCCCTCTTCTTTGGATTGTCCTAATCTCGCTTGAAACTGGCTCATAGAAAATCACCAAATCTGCTGCAGGTATGTCCAAGCCCTCTTCGCCAATCGATGTGGCAAGTAGGACATTTGACTCCCCCGACCTGAAACTGTCCAATCTCTCAACCTGCCTCTTCGGAGACAAACCCTCCCTGCCCCCTCTTCTGGACTGCCCAACAAACTGAATCGATCTAACTCCATCCAGCCCAACAAGGGCCCTGTCGAGTGAATTTATCGTGTCTCTGTAAGTGGCGAATACAATCACCCTGGAATCATTGTCCCTCCTTATTCGTTCCCTTACCAGCCTTCTTACCGCTCCCATCTTGGTATGAGACTCTTCCATTCCAGAGAGTTTCTTTCTAATGTCCCTGATACGTGGATCCCTGAGGAATGCGAGAACTGACTTCTTCCGCCCTTCCTCCTCATTCTCCATCCTATCTAGAAACTCCTTAGAGGCCGAAATACCCTGACTAAGTAGGCAGTTAATTAGGTGATGAAGCCTCATTGCGGTCGCTATCTGCGACATGGATTTGTATGCACTGGACTCGCCTCTGGAGATTGCAACCTGTGACCTATCCATTGCGTTTGAAAGTCCTGAGTAACTTATCGCTCCGGTCATTACATACCTGCCAAGCCTCCTTTGCTGATCCACAATTCCAGTTTGCCAAAGTATGAGAGGCTCCGCAAGATCTCTGATCTCTTGGGGCACCCTGACGGAAATTTCATCCACTTCTAATTCAGAAAGGTACTCGCTCAGCATCGGCTCATCGGGTCCTCTGATGTGTATCCTACCTGCCCTCATCCTGGAGCAAACCTCTCTAACATCCTCGGCCCTGTACCCAGGACTGGCTGTAGCCCCTAGGATTAGGGGCTCTTCCCGCATTGACAAGTACATGTCAGTAACCATGGCCATAGCATGGCTACCTGTACAATGGTGAACCTCATCCAATACCAGTATGCAACAATCTGAGAGATCAAGAGCCCCCCTTTCCACATCATTTCTGACAACTTGGGGAGTCGCCACAATCAATTTTGATGACCCCCAAACTCCATCTCTCTTTGAGGGGGGGTCCTTCCCCGTCACAGAAATCGCCTCAGTCCGTCCTTTGAGATCAATAACCTCGGAAATCCCATTGAGATGCTGCTGAACCAATGCAACCGTGGGAGCAACCATCAACGCCCATCCTCCATTTCGATTCAGTGACTCCACTATGGCCATCCAAGCAACCGCCGTCTTCCCCGCTGCCGTAGGCAAGACTAGCATCATTGAACCAGAAAGGGCCTCATCGACCGCTTCGAGTTGGTAAGCACGGGCCTCTATCGTTCCCTCGGAGAGGAGTGGATGGCTCACAGTTGGTTGCACGGATGTGGTAGGTCACATTCAGGGTTGAAAATTGTTTCATAGGGAAAATTCTCGTTTACCACCCCTATGGGGTGTGCCAAACACATCCCGATTCGTTCATATAGGGTATGTTTGTCGCAAGGCCGCTCACTACGTGAGGTACCAGACACCTGTAGGCTCTGCAAAAGCATCCTCGGAACCGGCTGACCACTCGGAAAGCTGGCGTGGTGTCACGGTGCTTCCCTGACGTATTGGGCCCGGTAAAGGCCGTTTACGGCCTGAATCGGTTATACAAGGAGGACTAGAAATGGCCGACAAGAGTAGACCCCGCCGAGGCAGCATGGGCTTTAGCCCTCGGAAGAGGGCGCTCAGGAAATACGGCAGAATTCAGGCATGGCCGGAAACTTCCGAATCAGAAATCAGAGTTCTTGGATTTGCAGGGTGGAAGGCCGGCATGACGCATGTCCTCCTCAGGGATACCAACAGCAACTCTACTTCCGCTGGCCAGGAGATCCGTAAGGCCGTAACAGTTGTGGAATCACCTCCAATGAAGGTTCTAGCAGTCAGGGGGTACAGAATGACCCCATACGGGATGCAAACTGCTGGGGAAGTTTGGGCTGACATGAGCGAATCAAGTCCTGATGGCCTAATGCCTAGGTATGCAAACCAAACACGTGGGGAGAGGGATGCAGAACAGGGTAGGAAGCCAGCAAAGAGGGGCGGAAGAATACCGGTCAGATCCGGCTCTCCCGATGAAGCAATGGATTCACTGAGGAATTCCGATTTGTGTGATGTAAGGCTAATTGTGGCTACTCAACCTTCCCTGGTGAAGAGCGTCCCGGGAAAGACCCCCGAGATTATGGAGGTCGGCCTTACTGGAGGGGGCATCGATTCAATGATGGATTGGGCCAGTGGAAGGCTAGGAGCCGAGATAACTGTCGAGGACGTTTGGCAGGCAGGCCAGGATGTCGACGTTGTCGGGATTACTAAGGGCAAGGGTTGGCAAGGGGCCGTTAAGAGATGGGGCGTGAAACTCCTAAGTCACAAGAACAGTAAGCGCCGACGTCAGGCCGGAAACCTAGGCGACTTCGGTACTGGCTATGTGAGAAAGACTGTTCCCCAAGCGGGACAGGTGGGATACCATCAGCGCACAGAACTAAACAAGAGGATTCTTAGAATCTCCAATCCAGACGAGTCCGACATTACGCCAGCAGGAGGATTCCTTCACTACGGTGAGGTCACAAACCCATATATCCTGATTCAGGGCAGTCTCCCTGGTCCAGCAAAGAGGATGTTGAGGTTCAGAGACCCTATACGCCCAAGGGGGGAGCTTCCAGAGGTAGAACTCACCTACGTCAGTACCTCGAGCAAGCAAGGAGTGTGATTTCATGAAGGCAAAGGCATACGATCTCGTAAACTCCGTAGAGCAGGAGGAGATGGACGCTGGCCTACTAGCAGAGTCATTCATTGTGGAGGCCAAACTGGGCAAGGCAGTAAATCTCCCAGATGCATTCTCGACACACATTAGGGAGGACCTAATACGCTCAGCCGTCCATTCCTCAAGGGCCAACAGGCGCCAGCCATATGGCCATCGGGAGCACGATGGAAAGAAAGCCCCCCAACCGGGAATGAAACACTCCGTTGAGTGGTGGGGCAAGGGTCGCGGTGTTTCAAGGATCATGAGAAAGACTGGGCAGAAAACAGGTGCCCAGAACCCCCACACTAGGGGAGGGCGCAGAGCACATGGACCCATGGTTGACAAGGATTGGTCTCAAAAGCTCAATTCAAAGCAAAGGTCGGCAGCTAGAGACTCAGCTATCGCTGCGACAGCAGACCCTGGGATCGTCTCTTCAAGGGGCCATAGATTCGACGAAGGCGTAAGCTTCCCAATAATTGTGGACGGATACACTGAATCCAGAGATGGATCTTCTGAAAAGTACGATATTGAATCAATACCCCTACAGTACTCAACTCGAAAGTTCGTAGCCATGATGGAGGGAATCGGACTCGGAGAGGATCTCAGAAGGGCCAAGGAGGGCCGAGCAGTGAGAGCAGGAAAGGGAACCATGAGAGGAAGAAGGAGACGGACTCCAAAGTCGGTTCTTCTTGTTGTTGCTCAGAGGGACGGACTACACAGGGCCGCAGCCAATGTCCCGGGCGTTGATGTGGTCGTAGCTAAGGATCTGTGTGCAGAGGATCTGGCACCTGGTGGTGACCCGGGCAGGCTAACGGTCTGGACCAAATCAGCAATAGAGGCAATGAGGTGAAAGTTATGGTAGACCCGTTTGAAATCATCATCATGCCATGGATTACCGAGAAGACCCTAGAGGCTAGGAGGGTTGCGGATCCTGAGATTGGATATTCCCAGAACAACAATAGGATAGAATTCATCGTTCACAGAGAATCCACAAAGAGGCAGATCAAGCAAGCGGTAGAGGAACTATTCGAAGTTAAGGTTGCAAAGGTAAACACGAGAATTACCGTTACGGGTAAGCATGCCTCAGTGAGGCTTGCCGAGGGATACGATGCAGAGGAGGCAGCACTCAAGTTGGGTGCATTCTGATGAGGTGATATTATGGGTAAGAGGACACGTTCACAGCGTCGAGGTTCAAGTCCAAAGAACCGCGTTTCAAGCCACAGGTTCCCTGCGGCTAACAGACTACCACGCGTGAGTGAGGAGATTGGCGAGATAGTGGATCTCGTCCACAGCCCTGCTCACACAGCACCACTTGCAAGAATCAGGTTTGAGGATGGCACAGAAGGGCACATTGCAGCACCTGAGGGAATTTCAGTAGGTCAACCAGTCTCGTTTGGAAACAACGTTTCACTAAGGCCAGGCAATGTAACAAGCCTGAGTGGCATCCCAGAGGGAACTCCTGTTTGCAACGTAGAGGCTCGTCCAGGCGACGGTGGCAAATTTGCCCGTTCGGGAGGCAATTCGGCAATCGTCGAGAGCCGTACAGGAGACAGGGTGAGAGTTCGACTTCCTAGTGGAAGGGTCAAGGAACTACCTGGTAACTGCAGGGCAACTATCGGGGTCCTCAGTGGCCATGGTAGGACTGAGAAGCCCCTAATGAGGGCTGGAGCGGCACATCACAGGGCCAAGTCCCGCGGGAAGCTCTATCCAACGGTTTCCGGTGTAGCAATGAATCCTGTGGACCATCCACATGGCGGAGGAAACCACCAGGCTGTTCACGGGCCAAACTCAGTCAGTAGGAACACCCCTCCCGGAAAGAAGGTAGGGAACATAGCTCCACGAAGAACAGGTAGGGGCAGAGTACGCCAACAGGAGGTCGAGTGAAATGGCTCGTAGGTCAAAGAAGTCCTTCCGTTCCCCCAAGCTCGCCCGTAGGCAGGCCCGAAAGAGGAGATCCAAGATTAGTGAGCGTAGGAAGAAGGAGTTCCTATGGAGGGGATACACCCTTGACCAACTGCTCGAGATCCCTCTGATGCCTCCGGAGGATGACTACGAGGCGATCAGCATCGCCTCATTGATGCCATCTAGGGCGAAGAGGTCAATCGTCAGGATGTATGAGGGGCTAAACCCTGAATGCGAAAAGCTACTCGAGAAGATACGATCAAACAAGAATGGCAAGATTGTCAAGACCCATTGCAGAAGCCTGTACATCCTTCCAGAGATGGTCGGAACCACCATCGGAGTACACAATGGCCGAGATTTCGTTAACATCGAGATAGTTCCAGAAATGATAGGTCACGCACTGGGGGAGTTTGCAATCACAAGAAGGTCAGTAACCCATACTGGCCCGGGAGTGGGGGCAACTAGGTCCTCGACACACGTGGCATTGAAGTGAGGTGAGAATAAATGAGCAGGAGATCAGGTACTTCGCAGAGCGGTTACACGCAGCTCCTTGAAGGCTCGAACCTAGTGACTGCCAGAGCGGTCAACGTTGATGTTCACCACAAGCATTGCTACCACATTGCAAAGGCCCTCAGAGGTATGAACGCTGCTGCGGCTATCGGGTACCTCGAGGACGTTATCGATAAGAAGAGGGCAATCCCCTACACCAGGAGGTCTAGGAGGGGTCGCGGCGGGAACACGATGGCAGGACACCGCAAGGGCAAGATGGGGCCAGGCAAGTACCCCAATAAGGCATCCAAGGAATTCATCAAGCTAATCAACAGTGCAATGGAAAACGCCAGACAAAGATTTGACACCATAGACCCGGAGGACATGACGATCACCCATCTTGCCGCTCATCGAGGTCAGATACAGAGGCACTGGAGGCCGAGGGCCCAAGGAAGGGCCACACCAAAGAATCACTACCAGGTCAATCTCGAGATTTTCTTGGAGTTCTTCGGAGATGAAGACGAGGAGGATGATTTCTGATGTCCCAGAACACAGTTCGAACTTTCATCCACAGGAACGTCGAGAGGCAGTTGGTCCGTGAATACCTCCTAAGGGAGACCGAAAGGGCGGGATTCGGTGATCTACATTTCCAGAGGACTCCCGAGGGCACCAAGGTGACCCTGCACGCAGAACAGGTCGGAAGGGTGATTGGACGAAAAGGAAAGGTGATCCGAGAGCTCGAAACACGACTAAGGGAGGATTTCAAACTTCAAGAACCAAAGCTCGAGGTCGAGGAAATTACAGAGCCAAGGCTAAATGCCCAGGTTATGGCCAGTAGGATGGCAAGCTCTCTGGAGCGGGGCTGGTTCTTCAGGCGTGCTGGGCACAGCACTGCACAGAGCATTATGGATGCTGGCGCTAGGGGCTGCCTAGTGATTCTCAGTGGAAAGATTACTGGAGCTAGGCACAGGGTCGAGAAGTTCCAGCAGGGCCACATCAAGTTCTGTGGTGAGACCGCACTCCAATTCATGGACGTCGGATATTCCGTTGCCGTGAAGAAGTTAGGGACTGTTGGATGCACTGTCAGGATCATGAGGCCCGGCGTCAAGCTCCCACATGAGGTGATAATCAAGGACAGGCACGAGTCAGGACTTCCCCCCCTCGAGGAAGTCGCCTACGTCATATCCGAGGAGGACGCCGACGTTGAGGAGCCCCTCCAAGAAGAAGAGCCAGACGCAGAGGTGGTAATCGACGCTGCTCTAGAGAAGATGGCTGAGATAGAAACCGACGAATCAAAGGAGGAAGAGTGAATGACGCACGTTAGTTCAAGGGACATCGACACGATGAATCCAGAGCAGCGAGTTAGGACACTCGAGGAGCTCCGCGACGAGTTATTGCAACTGAGGGCACAGCAGGCATTGGGTGGCTCTCTTTCAAACTCCGGCTCTTACAAGCAGACTAGGCGAAGTATAGCAAGACTGCTAACCAAGATCAATCAGGAAGACAAGGGGGACGAGTAAATATCCGGGATTTGCAATACATGTGGCCTCCCCCAGGAGCTTTGCATATGCCAGGAAATTGCTAAGGAGCAGCAAAAAGCGGTAATTTCAGTAGTCAGAAGGAGGTATGGTAAGATGGTAACAATTGTTGAGGGAATAGACGATTCAGCAATTGACCTAGGCCAACTGGCCAAGATTCTGAAGGGAGCTTGTGCAAGCGGTGGCACAGTGAAAGACCGAACAATAGAGCTTCAGGGAGATCATAAGAAGAAGGCTGCGAGAGTTCTCGAGCAGAACGGCTACAGAGTGGAGGTTAGGTAAATGTCTGATATCATCAATCTACCATGGCTAGCTCACGAAATCTCCGTCATAGATTCTTCTGATCCGGGACTCGTCGGAGTTTCTGGCAAGATCATCAATGAGACACGCAGGACAATCCAAGTTAGGACACAATCCAGGGAAATAACGATCCCAAAGGACATTGTCACATTCACAATCGACTCGGGACGAGAGATAATCGGTTCAAACGTAACACAGCGCCCCGAGGATAGGATAGGAAGGAGGTACCACTAATGCCAGAAGTAAGAGACATCGGCGTAGATGTAGCCAAACCCTCGGGCGAATGGGACGGCGACGAAAACTGCCCCTTCTATGGAAGCCTCAGGTTGCGTGGCCAGATCATCGAGGGCAGGGTCCGCTCCACTGGGATGTCCGGCTCCGTGGTAGTTGAGAGAGAGATTACCCGTTACATGAAGAAATACGAGAGGTACGAAAAGCGGACCCGGACCTATCCAGCCCACCTTCCATCATGCATTGATGGCGTAGAGGTCGGGGATAGCGTACGCATCATGGAGTGCAGGCCGCTTTCCAAGACCGTCAAGTTCTGCGTCATCGAGAAGGAGGTGAGTCAGTGAAGGGAATTCCAGGAAGAGTCACCAAGGCACTCCCCACACACGCCAAGATGGAGTGTGCGGACAACACAGGTGCAAAGACCGTGCAGCTTATCACCGTCCTGAAGAAGGGCGGAGTGGCACGAAGATACCCAGCAGCTGGTGTCGGCGACATGGCAAAGGTCACCGTGAAGAGGGGCACCCCGGAGACCAGGAGGCAGATTTTCAACGCGGTAGTGATAAGGCAGGCAAGGCCATTTAGACGTGTGGACGGTACATGGGTCCAGTTTGAGGACAATGCATGCGTCCTAACTAACGAAAGAGGAGAAGTCCAGGGTTCTGACATCAAGGGGCCAGTCAGTCGTGAGGCGGCTGAAAGGTGGCCAAGAATAGCGGCCACGGCTAAGCAGATTGTGTGAGGTGGAAAGATGACGAGAAGCAGCAAGCCAGGCAAGCAACGCCTCAATCAGAGGGAAGCTTCTATGCACGTGCGCAGGAAGAGGATGAGGGCAAGACTAATCTCCGACGACCCGGAGCTTCAGACGATTCGAAGAGTCACCGTAAGAGTCGGTGACGAAGTAGAGGTGATCAGAGGCGACTTCGGACACCCCAATAGCGCCAAGTCAGATACCCGCGGAAAAAGACTCGGCCAGTCCAGAGGAAGGGCAGGAGTGTCCGGAAAGATAGCAAAGGTTGACACCAACAGTGGGATGATTTTCATCGATGGAGTTACCATAACCACATCAGACGGCAAGGAAGAGGCGATTCCAATCCACCCATCTAACGTCATTGTTACCAAATTGTTCGAAGGAGACACACTAAGGCTCAAGAGACTCTTGGAGAGGACTGGAGGTGAGGTGAATGAGTAGTAGCCACATGAAGAGACTGACAATGCCCAGGAGTTGGCCCCTTCCAAGGAAGTCTTCAATATGGATCCAGAAGCCAAATCCTTGCGGTCACTCGCTGGAGCATTGCATGCCACTTGGGGTTATCCTCAGAGATGTCCTAGGGGTTGCACAGACCCGTCGAGAATCCAAGAGAATAGTCCACTCAAAACTAGTCAAGGTAGATGGTAACATCGAAACAGATGTTGGAAGGGGCGTAGGACTGATGGATGTTCTATCCGTCGGAGACGAAAACTACCGCTGCATTCTCGACACAAACGGAAAGCTAAGGTACAGACCGATCCAAGCAAAGAATGCCGCCACAAAGACCTGCAGGGTCACTGGAAGGACGACCATCAAGGGCGGAAAGACACAGGTCCATCTTCACGATGGCCGAAACCTTCTGTTTGAAGATGCTCCCGACTACAAGACAGGTGACTCAGTCGTTATCTCTCTGCCCGATCAGGGCGTAATCGCCCATCATAGATTCGATGATGGGGCTTTGGCCTACCTCACAGGGGGAAGCCACATTGGGGAGACGGCAACAGTCCGTGGTAAAGACATCAAGAGGTCATCCAAAGCAAACGAGGTCAAATTCGACGACTTCGGTACTATTTCGGATTATGTTTTCGTCATAGGCGACAAGTCGGATATTCCACTGGAGGACGAATCATGAGTGAGGGAAGTAACCCAATGCTCTTGCCCAGAGTGACAAAGGTCACCGTCAACATCGGTGTTGGCGAGGGAGGACAGAGGCTACAACTAGCCGAGCAGGCACTCGAGATGGTCACAGGAATGGCCCCAGTAAGGACTCTAGCAACAAGTACCAACAGGGATCTCGGAACGAGAAAGGGATCCCCTATTGGGTGCAAAGTCACAATCCGCGACCAGGAGTCCATTAGGGCGTTCTTGAAGGATGCTTTCTGGGTCCGTCAGCACACAATCCCGTCATACAACTTCGACTCGTCAGGGAATCTCTCCTTTGGAATTTCAGACTACACGGACTTCCCCGGTCAGAAGTACGACCCGGACATTGGAATTTACGGGATGGACGTAAATGTAGTCTTGGAGAGGCCCGGTCACAGAGTTTCCCGCAGAAGGAGGCACGCCAGGAGAGTTTCAGTCAGCCATAGGGTTGGCCCAGATGAATCGCGAGATTGGTTTGCCAAGAATTTCGAACTCAAGATAGTTGGTTACGGGGAGGAGGAGTAATCATGGCAAAGGACCACGGAGAGAGGATCGGACGATCGGTAGGCTGTAGGAGATGCGGTCGAAAGAGAGGCATGATCCGTCGCCATGGCCTCAGGCTTTGTCGCCAGTGCTTCAGGGACACTGCCCCAGATATAGGTTTCAAGAAATACT
>CETH01035004.1_pt1 | contig 23422 bp, 20 predicted proteins | sample 361461 | NCBI WGS metagenome assembly CETH01 (sample SAMEA2622695, study PRJEB7988) | marine metagenome | isolation source: saline water (ENVO:00002010), including
TTCAATTAGAAGAAGGTGTTGATGGATTAGTTCATATATCTGATATGTCATGGACAGAGATAGTGAAGCATCCTAAAGATATTTTAAATAAAGGAGATAAAGTTAAAGTTAAAATTTTAGATTTATCAAATAAAGAGCACAGATTATCTTTAGGTATTAAACAGGTTACTGAAAATCCGTGGAATAATATTGGTGATGAATATGAAACAGGAAAAAAAATTAGCACATCAATTATTGAAGTTACAGATAAGGGTGCTACGGTTAAATTAGAGAATAATTTAGAAGGTATAATTCTTTTTAAATCTCTATCAAAAGAAGAAAAAAAAGAAATTAAAGAAATATTCGTTGCTGGATATGAGTTAGAAGCTACTGTTCAAGAAATTGACGAAGAGTTAAGAAAAATTATTTTTATTGTTGACTTTTTATCATATTTGAATAATTCACCTGATTCTTCAGAGGATGAATAATTATATAATTTTAATAATATATCATGAATATATTGGGTATTGAGACTTCTTGTGATGAAACATCAGCTTCAATTATAAGTGATGGTCAACTTATTAGTAATATTATATACACTCAACAAATTCACAAAAAATATGGAGGTGTTGTTCCAGAATTAGCTTCTCAAGAGCATCTAAATGAAATAATAGCTGTTGTTGATGAATCACTTGATCAGGCTGATTTAAAATTATCAAATTTAGATGCTATTGCTGTTACTTATGGGCCAGGTTTAATGGGCTCTCTATTAGTTGGTTTAAATTTTGTTAAAGCAATGTCATTATCATTAAAAATACCGTTTTTGGGTATTAATCATTTAGAAGGGCATTTATTTTCAAATTATATAGAAAATAAAAACATTTCATTTCCTAATATTTGCCTTTTAGTTTCAGGCGGTCATACGCAAATATGGTTAATAAAAAATTATCACAGTTTTTTTTTAATAGGTGAGACTACTGATGATGCTGCAGGTGAGGCATTTGATAAAGGTGCAAGAATATTAGGTCTTGGATACCCTGGTGGTCCTGAAATTGATAAAATATCAAAAAATGGCAATATAGAATTTGTTAAATTTCCTAGGCCTAAAGTTAAAAAATCTCCTTATAGCTTTTCATTTAGTGGATTAAAAACAGCTTTGCTATATTATTCTCAAAAAATAACTGAGGAAGAGTTTGAACATAATATCTCAGATATTTCGGCTTCATATCAAGAAGCGATACTTGATTGTTTATTTAATGCACTAAATAATACTATTAAAGACTATCCTGAGGTAAAGGATATTTATATATCAGGTGGCGTAGCTGCAAATAGTAGATTAAGAGAAAAATCTAAAAAATTTGAATTAGATTATAAAAAAAATATAATATTACCTAAATTAGAATATTGTACTGATAATGCAGCTATGATTGCAATGGCTGCATATCAAAAAATTCTTAATGGTCAAAAATCTGAATATGACTTAGTACCCTATCCTAATTTAAAATTATAATAAGTATGTTATATTTTGATATCATCATCCAAACTCTTCTTGATATTATACTTTTCGACAATTTTTTATTTTCTTTTCTATTTTTTGTCTTTTTCTATTCTATTTATTTGCTTTATAAAAAAATACAAGTAAATAGTAGTAAAAGTATTATCATATTATTATTTAGATTTTTAGTGATATTACTTATTACTCCTCTTTTTAATAATAAAATATTTAAAGATGAAAGATTGTCATTCAGAAGTCAAAACATAGGAGTGATGATTGATAACTCATTAAGTGTTAACAAAATATTAAATACACATTCTATTGATATTCAAAATTATTTAAATCAAATTAAAGTCTGGGCAGATGATAAGAAAATTAATTTATTTTGGTATGATTTAGATACCCTTATTAATAAAAATAATTTACTGTTTGATAATGAGAGCACATCATTTGACTATCTTGAAGATATTTCATTTAAAAATAATTTAGATCAATTAATTTTAATTTCTGATGGTATAGTTAATTCTGGTTTTACTTTTAATAATTTTTACAGTCAAGATAATATGATTATTCATACAATTGGTTTAGGAGATTTACATTCTAAGCAAGATATAGGTATAAATAATATCAAAATAGATCAAGCTTTAGACTCAATTAATTTTAATGTTTCATTTTCTGTAAAGGCAAATAAAAATAGTAGTTTTATTTATAATATATATTCAGATAAAAATGTAGCTTATTCTGATACTATACAAGTCTCAAATGGAGAATATAATTTTGATAAAAAAATTATCTTTAAATCTAAAGATATAGGTAATAAAATAAGTAATGAGATAATTCCATTAGACTTTTCTGATTCAAAACAAAATAACAATCTCTGGAATATTAATTTATCTAAAAATAAAAAAAATAAGATTTTGATGTTAACTGGAAAATTGAACTATAATACTATGTTTATTAAATCAAATTTATCTTCTTTTACTAATATTGATTTAAATCATCAAATTACTTTTGATAAAAAAAATGATTATTCTGAACTTTTAAAAGATGATTTTGATTATGTTATTTTTGATAATTTTCCAAATAATGATTATGATTATAATTTTTTTAAAAAATTAAATGATAAAAATTTAAAGATTATGTTTTTTGAAGGGCATGATTTTAATTCAGATTTTTTAATAAAGATGTTAGATGTTATTTCTGATCAGAATTTCTATATTGAAGATAAACATGTTAGCAAGCAATTAATTTTAGATAATAATATTGATTTAGGTTATTTTAAATCAAATTATAATTTATTTTGTAATAATTGCTCTAAATTTCAAAGAATAAATTTATTTTCTAATCAAAGTATAGCAGAACTATCTGTGTCCAATTTTTATATTTTTCTCATTCCAAACATTTCTGAATTATCATTTTTTATGAAAACAAAATATGGCAGCACATATATTGATGAATATTTTAAATATTTAATTAATAAAAATTTAAATAATAATTCAATACTTGATTTTTATATTTATAAAAATAATTATTTAATGGGTGAAAAAATACTATTTAAATTAAATCAAAATATACCTTTTGATATTATTGATAAAAAAATTATTATAAAGAATCTAGATTCAATGGAGATTGATTCAGTAGATTTTAACTCTAAAAATGATTTATTTTTTAATCAAGATGGGCAATTTGAAATATATTTTTCATTTACAGGAACAAATTTAGAAATTATTAATTCAAATAAAGAGATATTATTTATTAATAATTACAATATTGAATTAGAAGAGTCTATGCAAAATATAGAATTACTTAATAATATGGCTTCTGAAACAGATGGCTTTTACACTTCTATTAATAATTTAGATCTTAATTTTTTAGAGCGAATAAATTCTGAATTAATAGAAGAGAAATTAAATAATATTTACTCTGCTTTAGAAATATTTATTAAAGAGAAAATATTTTGGATTATTATTATGTTTTTTTGTGTAGAAATTTATCTTAGAAAAAAAATAGGTTTATTGTAGTTTTGATAGAAAGTTTGGAGAATATATTTTGATTGTACTTGGCTTAGGTGTTTCTAGGAAAGAAACTAAAAAAATACATAGTTTTTTAAATAATCAAAAGAATTTTGATTTTAATTTTGAAAGTGATATTGATAAAATTTCATGGCATAACTCTGAAAATATTGTTGTTGATAGAGTGAAGGCTTTAGAAGGTAGGTTATATAATAATACATCTAAGTCTAATAAGAATTTTACTGTGACAGGAGATATAGCTTTTTATTTTTTACCTTATATTGAATTATTAATTAATAATTTTCCATATCTAAAGTTTATTAGTACAAAAAAAAGTAAGAAAAATACATTTCAAGATATTATGTCTGATATAGATACAAATTATTCTATTTTTTATAGATTATTTATGTTAAGAAAGAGATATAAAAATCATTGGGTTAATCATGATGGTTATAAATGGCAAAAAGATTATTTATTAGATAAATGCTATCCAAAGTTTATTTCTGATAGCTTAGAAGATTCAATCCAAAAATATATTGATTTATATATTTTAGATTTAAAAAAAATTCAAAAGAAATATCCAAAAAATTTAAAAGTTTTTTATTCAGATGAATTAGATTCAAATTATGGAAAGAAAAAAGTTTTATCTTTTATAGGAGTTAAATGAAAAAATATAATTATATACTTTTTATTTTGATTACAACTACTTTATGTATTGACATGAGCTTAGATGGAAATTCATTACATAAGCCTGAAATTGAAACATATAATTCAAAAATGAATTATTCGGAAAATAAGGATCATTCATTATTGTATGATTATATAAATTCTGATAAATATATTACAGGGCCAGGCGACATTTTTTTATTTAATATGGTAACTTCAAGTAGGATTGTTAATTTGGAATTAATTGTATCACCATCAGGAACAATTTTAATCCCAATAATTGGTATTGTTAATGTTAAAGACAAATCTCTTAGCTATGTTTATGATGCTATAATAAAAAAATGTAAAGATAAATATGAAGATGCAAATGTTTATGTGGAATTAATAAAGACAAGGTTTTTTAAAGTTTTAGTTACAGGTGAATTTAATCGATCTGGAATGTTTCCAGTGTCATCAACTAATAGGGTTTCTGATTTAATTGAATCTATTTTTCTTATACAAAATGATAGTCCTGCAGCCCTTTTAGATTCTCTAATTTTTGATTATTTACCTAATTTTCCAAGAAATACATTTCTAAATAAAGAGGTATTTTTATTAAGAAATGATTCTTTAATTAATATTGATTTATTTAGTTATTATACCAAAGGCGACTCTACTAATAACCCTACATTAAAAGAGGGAGATATAATTAATATAAAAAATTCAGATAAAATAACTGTAATTGGTGAAGTTAAAAACCCTATTAGAATAGATAAGACTAATAATATTCAATATAATGATGTAATTAATCAGGCAGGTTTATTAGATATAGATAGATCAATAATTAATGTAATTAATTATAAAGTTTTAATGGAGTACCCAAAAAGTGAGATTGATAGGATAAATCAAATAGATCCGAAATATAGAAGTGATATGGATGATTCTTTTTTAAATTCAAGCTTAAAAGCTAATTATGGAGTATTTTTTATAAACGATAAAAAAGATTTGTCATTAGAGCCTAGTTCTGGTGATATTATTATTATAAAAGATATGTTAGATTATGTAGAAGTTATTGGCGGTGTTAATAAACCAGGACTTTATAAATATAATGTAGAATATAATCTTGATAATTATATTAAAAAAGCAGGCAATTTTAATCAATTTTCTAAAAATAATAATTTATATATTATTAACTCAAACGATGGTATGAGAATTAGAGTTAATAAAAATTATATTCCTAAAAGAGGTGATATTATTTTTATTGAAGAAAAAGCCTCATTTAAAAGTTGGGAAAGATTTTCAGAATCTATTAGATTAGCTGGTACATTAGCTACTATGTCGCTTGTTTTGTATAATATTTGGAGTGATATTAATGAATAACCATTTTGATCTTTATGATTTATTTTTTATGAATAAAAAATATTTCAGAATTGTAATATCATTTACAATTGTAGCATTTCTTATTTCTATATTTTATAGTTTGTATTCTCAACCACTATATAAATCGTATATTTCAATATATCAAACAAGAAATGAAAGTATGTTACCAAGCTCTATGTCTAGTTTTACTGGTGTTGCTTCTTCTTTAGGGTTTAATTTTTCTAATGGAGAAAATATTTATAATATTCCTGATGTTATTAATAGCAGAAAATTAAAGAAAGTTATTACTTCTAAAAATTGGTCATCTAACATACACTCAAAGCCAATTGATTTAGTTTCATATTGGGAATTAGATAAAGATACTTTTTTTTCTAATATTAAATCTATTTTTTTTAGCAACAAACCTTCTACTGATTTTCATCTACAAAATATGGCAATAGATAAATTTTCAACTCGAATTTCTATTTATGAGCATGAATCAGGCATGATTACTGTATCTATACTTATGGAGGATGAATTAATAGCTGCTAATATTGTAAATTTCATTTCTACTTGGATTCAAGATTATATATCAAATGAAATGTCATTTAAAGCAAAAAAGAATAGAGTTTTTATAGAAAATCAATTAAATAGTGCTAAAATGGATTTATTTTTATCTGAAGAGGATTTGTCTGATTTTCAAAAAAAACATTCAATTACAGATGATAATCCAGAAGTTATTCTTGCAAGGGCTAGATTGATGCGTAATGTAGAAGTTAATCAACAAGTCTATGTTACACTAAGACAGCAATTTGAATTGAACAAAATTGAAGAACTAAAAGAAAAACCTATCATAAATATTTTGGATGAAGGTGATATTCCAACTCGAAAGTCAAAACCTCTTCGTTCTTTAATTGTTATTTCTTGGACAATTATAGCATTTTTTATATCAAATTTTGCAATATATTGTTATCACTATATGTATATAAATAAAAAATAAAACCATTGATTTTACTTAGTAAAATTAGTTTAGTTTTTGGTATTATTTTATTGCCGTTTACTTATATCAAATTATTTTTTAATTTTTCAATTAGTGATTTTCTATTTTCTATTTCATTTTTATTAGCTTTACTTTTTCAATTTAGAATTAAAAATTCTATTAAAAATATTTTGAATGATAATGTTTTTTTATTTCCAATTATAATATATCTTTTTGGATTTATTTTTTCATTTAATTCATCTTTTTCTCCAATAGATAGTTTATTTTCCTTTTTTCAGGTATTATTTATTTTTATTATTATTTATTATTCTTTTTCTTTTCAAAATTTATCTTCACTCTTTATTAAAAATTGTTTATATGTTTTAGCTATTTCTAGTTTAATGATTACCATTTTTATATTTATTTTTTATTTAACAGGAACAGATTATTCTTATGGTTTAATTTTTATCAAACAAGGATGGGGTATGAGTAGGTTTTCATATGGTGATATGGAACCAAATATTGCTGCAAGAATTATGGCACAAAATATTCCAATAGTACTTTTTATGATTTTAAATAGTCCTAAATGGTTTTTTAAAGCATTTAATATATTAATATTAATATTATTATTATCTGTTATAATTCTAACAGCATCAAGATCTGGGCTACTTATAGTTGTTTTAGGAATAGGATGTTATTTTATTTTTAATTTTAGAATAAATAAAAATTACAATATAGTAAAATATTTATTTTTTACATTTTCAGTTTTTTCATTAATGATTATTATATATCAAATGTATCCTAATTTTTTTGAAGTAGCCTTAAATAGATATTCTACTATTCTTGATTACAATGTTTCTGCTTCTTCTAAAGAAAGATTATTTGTTCTTAGTCAATCATTAGACATAATAAATACTTCTCCAATTATAGGGACAGGGATGAATAATTCTGGTAATCTTACTGGTACTGTTGTTCATAATCCCATTATTATATCATGGCTAGAAAATGGAATGCTTGGTTTTGTTGGTTTTTTATCTATTTATATAATTTTAGCTTACTATATAGCTATTAATTATAAAAATAATTTTTTTAATGATAGAATGTTAATGCTTTTATCTCTTATTACAATTATGATGATCTTTGGAGATATGTTTATGGCGAATTCTTATAAAAGAGCTCTATGGGTACCTGCAATCATTTTTATAACTTATTCAAATCAAACAATTCATTTTCAAGGGCATAAAAAACATATTGATGAATAATATTGAAATTTTATAATAACATAAGTAAAACTTTACTAGTTATGATAGTAACAATGTTATCTTCATTTCTTGTTACAATCATTTTAGGTAGACATTTTTCAATTAATGATTTTGGTGAATTTTCTTTATTAAAACAACTTGTATTAACCTGTTCGACTATTGCTTTGTGTGGACTTAATTCTAGTTTTACAAAGTTATTTTCAAAAAATAAGAAAATTTCAAATTATATTTATCTTGTAGCAAGTAGTGTAATATTTTTTTTAAGTTTTATATTATCAGTAGTAATTAGCATTAATTACAATTATTCTTTTAATAAAACTTTAATTATATTTTTAATTATTTCATTCTTATCGATTTCTATTTTTCTTTCATCACTGTACAGAGTTGAAGGAAAGTTTTTAATTGGACAGTTTATTGAGAGTGGATGGAAGTTACTTTTTTTAATAGGAGTAGTATCATTGATTTTCTTCGGATTTTCTATCAATATTAATGCAATATATTTACTTTTTTTTATTACTGTATTAATTTCTGGCTTTTTAATATTACCCACAATAATTTTTAATAATAATTATATATATGAATATAATGACATTAAAAAATTCTTATCAACGGGTTTATTATTTTGGATTATTAATTCTTCAGGAATACTATTTGCATCAATAGATAAATTAGCTATTGTTAAAATATTTAGTTTAGAAGCTCTAGGTATCTACACAGCGCTTGGTTTTGTTTATATAACTACTTTAACATTAATAGCTAGTGCTCTTGGATATGTTGTTTTTCCATTAATAGCAAAAGGTGAAATAGTAAATTATAAAAAAATTCTAAATTTTAGTTTAATTATTATTATTACAATTTCTTTATTTTTATTTCTATTTGGTGAAAATTTAACAAGCATACTATTTAATGCGAAATATGATGGTTATAATAACATATTATTCATTTTAAGTTTCATAATTATTGGTATAATGAAGTTTTATAATATTATTTTTCATTTTATTATTTCAGGAAAAGGATCTAGGCATGATTTAATAGAATATTGTATATATACATTCTTACTTATTATAATATTTTCTATTACAATTCTACTATCAAGCAAATTTTTATTATTTAATATGAAGCATTTCATTTTCTTAGTATTATTTTTTTGGGTTTGTAAATTATTGATTATGATATATTTATTAATAAAAATTAGCAAAAAAAACAACTTATCAAATAGTTGATCGAAAAATAATCTTATTTCACTTTTTACAATAAATAATAAGAAAATATTAGTTATTTTTAAGCATTTTATGTACAGAAAAAATAAAATTTATGTATGAGTATCAATATAAAAAATAAACATGATAACATAGTATTAATTGTAGGTGGTAATCATATTAATACTTTAGGAACAATTCGTAGCTTAGGTGAACTAGGGGTAACAGTTTATGTGTTAGTTTCTGGATATAAATATAATTTTATTCAATATAGTCGTTATGTTAAAAAAATATGGATTGTTAACTCTATTGGCGACAGTTTTATGGCAATCTGTAAAAATATAATATCAATGGAAAAAGCGAAACCAATTATTATTCCCTGTTCTGATGATGCTGTATATAATATTGACAAGAACATAGATAAGTTGATTAATAGATTTATTTTTCCAAATATTGGAAATAAACAGGGAATGATAGCACATTACATGAATAAAAACAATATGGTTGAATGTGCACGAAAATCAGGTCTTACAACACCAAGAACACAAACAATAGATTTAACTAATATAGATGATTCTATTAATAACATAACTTTTCCTTCTATTATTAAGCCTCTTAACAGTTTAAATGGGCAAAAGAATGATATTCAAAAAATTTATAGTATAAATCATCTTTATGAAAAAATAGAAAATTATAAAGAAAGATATGATAAAATGATAATTCAAGAATATATAGAAAGTCATAATTCTGTAATGTTAGAAATTATTGGGTGTGTATTATCTAATGGTCAAGTCTATATTCCTGGTATATTAGAGAAAATAAGACATTATCCAAACAATGATAGTAGTGGAAGTTATTTTCGCATTTCAGAAAATAGATTTTCATTAAATTTAAATTTAATTAAAGATTTTTTATTAAATATAGGGTATACAGGAATATTCGATATTGAATTTAAATATTCTAGAAGTAGATGCTATTTCATTGAAGTAAATTTTCGTAATGGAGGTACTAATTATTTATATACACAATCAAATGCAAATATCTCCTATGTATGGTATTTAGATTCTATTGGTGCACTTGATAATAAACACCTTAATAAAGCTAAAATTGGTAAATTTGGGATGTATGAGGAACGTGATTGGAAAAATATTGGGGACAATATATCATTTATTAAGTGGGTATCTGATATATTTAAAACAAATGTATTTACAACTTTTAATACTAAAGATATTAAGCCTTTCTTTATTAGATTACTTAATAAGATATTATTAAATAGAAAATGATTTTATAACATTAACTAATAGTGATATGATTTATACAATTAAACTAAGAAAAGAATAAATGGGTAAATACCTAATACGTTTTGATGATATTGCTCCAAATATGAATTGGAATAAATTTGATAGATTTATTGATATAGCAATTAAAAATAATATAGCACCCATATTAGCTGTCATTCCTGATAATAAAGATCCTGAATTATTAAAATATCCGAATAAAAACAATTCTAAATTTTGGGAAATTATTCAAAAACTTGATTCAATAGGATGGGAGATTGGAATGCATGGCCTTAACCACAAATTTTTGACTACAGAAAGTGGAATCATGGATATTAATAATTTTAGTGAGTTTTCAGGTTTATCTCTTGATGACCAGAAAAATAAAATTAAAAAAAGTATAGAGATTTTTAATAATTATTCAATTAATCCAAGGATATTTGTAGCGCCTGCTCATTCATTCGATGCTAATACTTTGATAGCTTTAGATGAGCTTGATATTAATATAATTTCTGATGGATACCGATTATATCCTTATAATATTCGCGATTTTGTTTTTTTGCCTCAATTATTTTCAACACCTAAAAAAATGCCATTTGGAGTTTTTACATTTTGTGTGCATTTAAATAATTTATCTGAAAATAGATTTATTAAATTAATTAATTTCATTGAAAAAAATAGAGATGATTTTATTAATGTTGACCAAGCTCTAACTATGATAAATAATTCTTTTTTCTTTAGAATAATCGAGAAACCAATTAAAATATCATTTAAATTTATAAGAGCTATAAATAAAAAATATTAATTTAAAAAAATGCATATAATACATATCACTAATAATTGTAATAGGGGAGGTTCTAATCATGTAATCCTTCCAGTTTTAGAAGAATTAATTAAAAAAAATATAAAGTTCACTTTCATTTATTTGCAAAAACCTGACATTTTAAAAGCTCAATTTGAAAATAAAGGGATTAAGACAATCTGTATAGGTAAAAATCCAATTAAAATATTATTTTCTTTATTTAAAATAATTAAAAATGAAAATAAATCAGAAATTATATTTCATACACATTTAGTTCATGCAAGTTTAATAGGTAGATTAGCAGGAAAATTTTTTAATATACCTGTAATTACAACTAGGCATTATGAACAACGCTCTAAAAATAATCTTTTTTATTTACTTGAAGATTTAACAGTTAAGTATAGTAATTCTATTATTGCAATTTCAAAAGCAGTTAAAAATCATTTAGTTAATAATTATGTAGATAATAAAAAATGTATTCAAATATACAATCCTATTACTAACTTATTTAAAAATTGTGATAGACAATTAAATGAAAATGAATACAGAATAACATTTGTGGGTAGACTTAATCACATCAAAGGTATAAAATATTTAATTGAAGCTTTTGAAAAAATATCTTTTAAAATACCAAATTCAAAACTAATTATCATTGGTAGGGATGATGGTTGCAAGAAAGAATTAGAAGATCAAATAAAAAAACATCCATATAAAGATAGGATTGTTTTGACTGGCTTTTTATCGCTTGAAGAAATAAAAGAACATCTATTATCTACTAATGTTTATATACAACCTTCATTAAAAGAGGGGTTAGGAATTGCAGCAATGGAAGCTATGGCTATGGAATGTCCCTGTATTTTTACAAAAATTGGTGGTTTAGTTGAATTAGCTGATAATCAAAAAAATGCAATTTTAATTCCTGATAAAAATAGCAAAAGCATATCTGATGCAGTTATTTTTATGAATGAAAATCATAGGCACGCTAAAATGATGGCACATAATGCAAAAAATTTTATTATTAACAACTTTAATGTAGAATTAATTTCTAATAAACATTATGATTTATATAAAAAAATACTAAATGATCGATTATGTTAGTTGAGTTTATAGGATTTTCAAGTACTGGAAAAACAACTCTTTTAAAAGAGATTAGTCTTCTTTTAGGAAATAAAAAAATTAATTTTAATAATATAGAATTAGAGCTTTTAAATAAAAATTATTCTTATAAAGAAAAGCAGCGTTTTTTATTTTTTTTTCTTAACTGTAAAACTATTTTTTTATTTTTATTTAGATTTTTTAGCGTTAATGATATTAAAGATGTTTTACAGTTATTAAAATTAACTAATTTATCTTTATTTAGAAAAGTTTCTTATTTCAGGAATTATATAAAAAAGATATCATTAGTTAAATTTTATATAAAGGAAAAACATAAAAAAATATTATTATTTGATGAAGGCTTTATTCAAGGAAAATTAAATATTTTAAATCATATTAATAATGATAGGAATAACTTAAATTTGAAGTCTATTAGATCAGATTATTATCCAGACATATTGATATGTTTAAAATGTGATACAAATAAGCTAATAAAAAAAATAAAACAACGAAATGATAGAAAGTATTGGAGTTCTTTATCTGATCTAGAATTAAAAAAAAATATTAATAGGTTTAATATAAATATGGAACAAATTATTGATTATTATCGTAAAAATAATCAAAAAAAAGTTTTAATAGTTTCATCATCTGATTTTGATAGAAAGTATATTATTGATTTTTTAATTAATGAGTTAAAACTAAATAATCAAAATCCTATAAATTAAATGGTAGATTACGAACAAAAAACAAGACAAAGGTATAAAGATGATTCGTATGCTAAGAATTATAAGATGGAATATCTTTCTTCATTGACTTTTAAAGGTTTTAAATCTAGAATAATAGCGTATAGAGAAATTTATATAATTCGTTTTTTTTTAAATAAAATTATTAGAAATAATATGCTTGTAATGGATATCCCATGTGGAACTGGGAAGCTTGGAAAAATATTGTCAAATTATCCTATAAAAATTGTGGCTGCTGATGTTTCTCAATCAATGCTTAATTTAGCTTATAATGAATATTCTGAAAATAAAACTAAATATGAGATTATGGATGCTACAAAAATTCCATATAAAAATACCTCTTTTGATATTATTGTTTGTCTTAGACTATTTCAAAGATTGCCTTTAGATACAAGGCAAAAAATATTATCTGAATTTAATAGGACAACTAAAAAATATTTAATTATTTCATATTCGTTTAGTACAGTTTGGCAAAAATATAGATATAAAATTAAAAGGCTTATAAATAAAAAAGCTCCTAAATTTTTTAGTGAACCTAAAAATACTATTATTATGGAATTAAATGATTTTGGATTTGATGTTTTAGAATCTAAGTTAGTTCTTAAATGTTTTTCTAGTGAAATTATTTTTTTAGCTAAAAAGAAAGGCTAATAAATTCATATAATGAAAATAGTTTTTATATCAAATACTTCTTGGAATTTATTTAATTTTCGAAAACATTTAATTAAAAAATTAATTTTAGATGGTCACAGTATACATGTTATAACACCTATTGATAAATATACTATTATGCTTAAAGAGTTGGGCGTTATTTATCATGAGATTAAATTGTCTAGATTTCATAAAACTATTTTTTCAGATTTTTTATTTATATTTAAAATCATTTTTAAGATTTATAAAATAAAACCAAATATAATACATAATTTCACTTTTAAGCCTATTATATATGTTAGTCTTGCGGTGAAACTATTTAGAAAAATAAAAGTTATTAATTCGATTACAGGTCTAGGCATTTCATTTAGCAATGCTCAATCTTTTTTAAATAGATTTATGCTTTTTTTGACTAGAATTTCATTTAATAAAAAACATAAGTTTATTTTTCAAAATCCAGATGATATGAATTTTTTTATAGATAAAAATTTATTAATTCCTAATCAATGTCATTTGATAAGAGGTTCAGGTGTGGAAATAAAAAATAGTAAAATGGATATTGTAAAGAAAGATAATGATATAATATTTGGTTTTATGTCTAGGATGCTATGGAGTAAAGGAATTGATGATTTTATTCAAGCTGCAGAGATTTTAATTAAAAGAAATTCAGACACAAAATTTTTTATTTTAGGAAGCCCTGATAAAGGTAGTCCTGATAGTGTTCCTCTTGTATGGTTAGAGAAAATTAATAATAAAAAGAATTTTTTTTGGTTTCCACATAAAGAAAATGTTGATGATTTTTTAAATCAATTAGATGTTTTTTGTTTACCTACTTATTATCCTGAGGGGTTACCAAAATCACTTTTAGAGGCAGCTGCTATGAGGCTACCTTTAATAGCAACAGACACTCCAGGTTGTCGAGAAATAGTTAAGAATGATATCAATGGATTTTTAGTTAATGTAAAAAATCCTAAGCAATTGTCTGATAGAATGTATGAGTTATCAATTAACTTAGAATTAAGAAAAAAAATGGGTAATGAAAGTTTTAAAATTGTTTCTAATGAGTTTTCTATTGACTTAGTTGTAAAAAAGACTTTAAAAGTTTATGGTTTAACTTAGTTATTAATTTAAATTTAAATTATGAAATTAAGAGAAATAAAGCAGCACAATAGATTTTCAATTATAATTATAACTGTATTATTATTTTGTGATTTAATAAGTTATTATTTAGCTCACTTCTTTGTGTCACTTATCAAAGATAAAAATATAATTATTGAGAGCCCTTATTTAGTTATATTTGGGATTATGTTTATTTTCCATTATTTCAATATGTATAATCCATCTTCTTTAAAATCTAGATCTAAAGAGATTAAAACGATATTTAATATAGTTTTTACTATTACTTTTTTGTATTTATGTTCTAAAATTCTTTTGGTAAAAAATAGCATTTTACATTTTCAGGATATCATTCTATTATCAATATTTTTTGTTATTATAGTTATTTTATTAAGGTTAACTGTTAGAACAATTCAAAAACAATTACTACATTGGGATATTGGATTAAAAAAAGCTGTTATTATTGGCTCAAATAGTAATACTAATTTATTTAAAAAATCTCTTAAAATAGGACATTTTGGTTATGATATTATTGGTTACTTCTCTAATTCTGAAAGTAATAATTTCTCTAAAAATTATAAATATTTAGGTAAATTAAATCAAGTTGAATCATTTCTTAATGGAAATAATATTAATGAAATAATTATTACATTAGAAAAAGAAGAAGATAATACTTTAATAGAGATTATTTCTAATTTAAAAAATATGGATGTATGCGTTAAAATTATTCCTGATATATATGATATCCTAAAAGGTTATGCAAAGATGCATAATGTAACGGGTGTACCATTAATAGATATAAATCTTAATATTTTAACAGAACTTCAATCGTTAATGAAACGAATTTGCGATATTTTTATTGCTTTATTTGGATTGATTATAACCTCTCCACTTTTGATTGTAGTATCAGTTTTAATCAAGATATCTTCTAAAGGTAATATTATTTTTAGTCAAGATAGGGTGGGCTTAAATGGAAAACCTTTTATTGTACATAAATTTAGAACTATGTATGATGATTCTGAAAAAGATACTGGGCCAGTTTGGGCTAAAGTAAATGATCCAAGAATTACTAAGATTGGATATTTTTTACGAAAAACTAGAATTGATGAGTTTCCTCAATTATTTGATGTTTTAATTGGTAATATGAGTATTGTTGGACCTAGACCTGAAAGGCAATTTTTTATTTCTCAATTAAAAGAGAAATTCCCATATTATATGAGAAGATTAAATGTAAGGCCAGGAATTACAGGATGGGCACAAATTATGGGTTCTTATGATACTGATATTGATAATGTTGAAAATAAATTGAAATTAGATTTTTATTATATTGAGAATATTTCAATATGGCTTGATATAAAAATAATGATAATCACAATTTGGGTTATATTATCAGGCAAAGGACAATAATGAAAATTATATTTTTGTTTTTAACTGTTTTATTTGCTCAAGGATTAAATATTAATGAAGATATTTATTCAAGAGTTTATATTGAATTTCAGAGTATTAAAAATCAAAATATTTCTGAAGGTTCATTTATTTACCCTATAAAAGAGTCTAAGGTTAAATCTTTTTATGATTTGCTTAAAAATAATAAAAATATCGCTATTTACCCTGTATTAGGAGCTAAGTATAGCAAATCAGGCTTTGAAATTAATTCTGATATTCCTTATTCTATTTTATGGCTATCTCCAGGAGCTGAATTAGCAATTAATCAAATGTTATTTAATTCACTGAATCCTATTTGGTTAAGTGGGTCTTTAGTGTTTTATAAGCATTCAGCTTATGGTATAAGTGAGGATTTAAATATGTCTTCTTCTACGATTGGAGATAACAACCAAAATAGTAGTCCTATTTTTTTATATAATAGTAATTATCAGTATGGTTTTTATTCTCCTGTAAAATCAGATGATGGGAATGGGGTTGATTTTGATGAAAGTATGGGCTATATATCACTTTTAAAAAGTAATTTTGATATAACATTTGGAAAGTTCAGATCAAGTTTAGGCCCTTCAGTTTATTCAAATTTATCTATTTCAAATACAATTCCAGCTTTTAATCAATTTAGAACTTATTATAACTATGAGGATAAGATCTTTTTTACATTTATTATAGGAGATTTGTATTCAAATATTTTAGATTCATCATTTATTTATCAATCAGAGGTAAATAATAATAATAAATACTCAGTATTACCTAGAAGGCTCTATAATCATAGAATTGATTTTAATTTATACAAGAATTTGAGATTTGGTATTTATGAACAGGTTATAACCTTACCAAACAATTCAGCTTCTTTTAAATATATAAACCCATTTCAACTTTACTGGTCAGAACAGCATCAAAATAATGATTTAGATAATCTTCAGATGGGGTTTGATTTTGACTATATTACTTCAAAGTTTAGAATTTATGGTGGATTGATAATTGATGAGTGGGCCCCATATGAAACATTTAATGAAAATTCACGTAATTGGATAGCTACACAGTTAGGTTTATCTAGAATTTTTTATTATAAAAATTGGGGTAAAGAAATAAAGGGTATTTTGAAATTTGAATACTCATCAGCAGAACCTCAGATGTATACTCATAAGTTTGAAATAAACATTCCTACTCATCATAACTATCCAATTGGTTTATGGTCAGGAGGTGATTCAATCGATAAAAGGGCTTCGTTGATTTTGTTTATAAATAGTTCAATTGGAAAACAGCCTTTTATAATTGATATATCATATCAAAACACAAGAATTGGACAGGCTATATATGATCAGGATGCTTCATTATTATCTTCTGAAAATATTAAAATTAGAGATTTATTGTCTATTCAAATCAAAAAGACATTATTTTATAATATAGATTACTATTTTAAGGTTGGTTATTATAAAACAGAAAATTTATATTCAGAGGATAATTTTTTAGATATTTCAACCTCTTTATTATATAATATTAAAAATTAATTAAAAATATATGTATTCAATAAAATTTATAAGAGAAAACAAAGAGTTAGTTAAAGATAGTTTATTAAAGAAAAAATCTGATATTAATTTGGATGAGATATTAGATGTTGACTTTAAAAGAAGGGCTCTTATCCAAGAAGTTGAATCTTTAAAAGCTGATAGAAACTCTATTAATAATGAGATTTCATTAAATAAGAAAGAAAATAGAGATTGTGGCAATCTGATTAATGATATGAAAAATATTTCTGTTAAAATTAAAGCTTTGGATAATGATTTAGGTGAATTTAATAATTTGTTAAATCAAAAATTGATGTATATACCAAATCTTATACATGAAAGTGTTCCTGATGGGAATTCTGATAAAGATAATAAGGTAATTAAAGAATGGGGAGAAAAACCATCCTTTAATTTTGATCCGTCAAGTCATTTAGATTTATGTGAATCCCTTAATTTGGTTGATTTTAAAAGAGCCGCAAAAATATCTGGTAGCGCATTTCCTTTATACGTTGATAGGGGAGCAAAACTAGAGCGTTCTCTAATTAACTATATGCTTGATAAGCATGTTAATCAAAATACCTATAAAGAAGTTTTTCCTCCCTTTTTAGTAACAGGAAATTCACCGTTAACCACTGGAAATTTACCTAAATTTAAAGAGGATATGTATTATATTGAAAATGATGATTTATACTGTATACCAACTGCTGAAGTACCAATAACTAATTTTTATGCTAATGAGGTATTAATTGAAGATGAATTACCTAAGAAATTTGCTGCTTATAGTGCTTGTTTTAGAAGAGAAGCTGGAAGCTATGGAAAAGACACGAAAGGTCTTCATAGACTGCATCAGTTTAATAAAGTAGAGCTTGTGAAATTTTGTGATCCAAAAAATTCATATTCTGAATTAGAAAAGCTTTTATTAGATGCAGAAAAAATACTTCAGGAATTAAAGTTGCATTATAGAGTGATTGAATTATGTTCTGGGGACTTGTCATTTTCTGCAGCAAAATGTTATGATATTGAAGTGTGGTCTCCTTTTGAGCAAAAATATTTAGAAGTTTCAAGTTGCAGTAATTTTGAATCTTTTCAGGCTCAAAGGGGTAATATAAAATATAGAAATAAATCAAATAATAAATTAGAATTTGTTCACACATTAAATGGTTCTGGTTTAGCGACCCCTAGATTGATGATTGCTATTCTTGAGACCTATCAAACAGAAAAAGGTTATATTATTATTCCTGATTCAATTTGTGAATACTTTGGAAAGAATATAATTGATTGATGTTGTACTTAGTTTTTTTATTTAATTCCCTATTATTTAGTCAATTACCAGATTCTGTATCTACACTTCAAAGTTCAATTAATTCATTTAATAATTCAATTCAATTTAATCCTGATTCTACCTTTAATGATTCAATTCAATTTAATCCTGATTCTACCTTAATAAGTGTTGATAAATTTCAATCTATTGAGATAAATGATATTTTTTATGAACAATTAATTGAGTCTAAATTAACTTTTGCTGATGCTATAACGTATGATATTTCTTTAGATACAACTGAGGCAGAGGTCCAATTTCAATCACTGTTTGCTTCATTTGAATTTTTAGATTCACTTAGCTTAGATGATGAGTATAAGAGAATAGAATATAATATGATTTTAAATGCTAGTATTGATTATTATCAAAATAAATCAGTAACTATTAATAAGCTAGAATCTCCTCTGTCAATGGCATTATTTAAAGAGAAATTGGAGGCTTATTTTTATAAACAACAATTAGAGGACGTTGAGTTTGTAGATGAGACTGTTGAATTTATTGAAGGTCATATACCAATTACGTTCAATAGTAAAGTAGCTAGAAATGTAAAATATTTTAGTAGTAATGGAGCAAAAAAAGGTGTTCAATTATGGCTTAATAGAATTAATAAATTTAAAAAAATAATGCTTCCAATCCTTGAGGAAGAAGGAGTTCCTCCTGAAATTTTTTATATATCTGTAATTGAAAGTGGCTTAAATCCTATTGCATTATCATATGCGCAAGCTTTGGGTCCTTGGCAATTTATATCTTCTACAGGAAAATTATATGGTCTAGATAAAACTTGGTTTATTGACGAAAGAAGAGATTTTGTAAAATCCACTTATGCTGCAGCAAGATATCTTAAAGATCTAAAAGCTATATTTGATAAAATTAATCCTGATGATTTAAATGGTGAGAATTGGTATTTAGCATTTGCAGCATATAATTGCGGGGCAACAAGGGTATTAAAAGAAATAAAAAGATCAAATTCCACAAATTTTTGGGATTTAAATAGACTTCCAGGTCAAACTAGAAATTATGTACCTAAAATTTTAGCCATTTTTTTAATTAATAAAAATCCTGAAAAATATGGTTTTACTATTAATAGTGAGCCAAATATGGAATGGATTGTAAAAGAGATTGATAAACAGGTTAGTTTTAATCAAATATCTGATATAACTAATATTAGCCCTAAAGTTTTGCAAATATATAATCCAGAAATCAAAAGGGGTATAATTCAACCTCAAAAAGAAGAAAAATTTTATAAATTGAGATTACCCAAAAATCATAACTATGAAGATTTTGATTCACTATATAGTTTATTAAATGAAAGTTCTACTAAAAGTTTGCTTATTGTAGAGCATATAGTTAAGAAAGGTGAAAATTTATCCAGAATATCTTCTAAATATAAGGTAAAAATTCAAGATATAACTTCTATGAATAACATTAGTGCAAAAAAATATTTACAGCCTGGACAAAAATTACAAATTCCAACTCAAGGTTATGATGAATATGTTAAATCATTAATAAGTACGTCTAGTACTACTAAAATTTATCACACGGTAAAGGGTGGAGATACTTTAAGTGAGATTGCATCTAGATATAAAACCTCAATTAAAAAAATAAAAAAATGGAATGGAATAAGAGAAAGTGATAATGTTATTTATGTAGGAAAAAAATTGATTATTCATATTTCTGCAAAGAATTTTGAAAAAATTAATAATAATCCTATTAGAGTAATTAATTATAAGGTAAGATATGGAGATTCATTAAGTAAAATTTCATATAAATTTGGTGTTAGGGTCAGTGACATTAAAAAATGGAATTATTTAAAGAATGATTTAATAAAAGTTGGTCAAATATTAGTAATTAAAACAAAAAATTAAATTTTATTGCAATTTTGATTAGAATGTATAGATATTTGCTATCTTTTATTAAAATAAATTAAAGGATTAAATATGACTAAAGCAGATATTGTGAATGAGGTTTCAGGAGCTACTGGTTTAACTAAAGTTGAAACAGAAGCTGTGTTAGAAGGTATAATTCAATCAATAGGAACTTCATTAAAGCAAAATAAAAGAGTAGATATAAGAGGTTTTGGGAGTTTTATAGTAAAGAAGAGAAAAGCTAGAGAAGCTAGAAATCCTGCAACAAATGAAACTGTTAGCCTTAAAGAGCGTTTTGTTCCTACATTTAAGGTATCAAAAATTTTAAAAAAAGAAGTTAATCAATCTCTTTTAAGGGGATTTTAAGGAGAAAAAGCTAATGCCTTGTGGTAAAAAAAGAAAAAAACAAAAGATGAATACCCACAAACGAAAAAAACGGTTGAGAGCTAATAGACATAAGAAGAAATAGTCTTTAGTAATTCGATTTGTTCTCAATAAGGTCTGCTATGACAAATCAATACATTTTTAGTGTATCTGAATTAAATAATCAAATAAATAATTTAGTTGAGTCTAACTTTTCTAACCTTCTTGTTAAAGGTGAAATTTCTCAATTAACTAAACATCCTAATGGTCATATGTACTTTAACATAAAGGATGAATCTGCAACACTTCCTTGCGCAATGTTTTACTATGATAAAAAATTAACTGGTTATATTCCAAATATTGGAGACAAAGTAATTGTAGAAGGAAAAACTTCTTTTTGGGTAAAAGGGGGATCCTTAAAGTTTCTTGCAAATAAAATATCTTTAGCTGGTCAGGGTGATTTATGGGCAAAATTTGAAGCTTTAAAGAAAGAGCTGTTAGAAAAAGGTTTATTTGATCAACAGTACAAAAAAAGTTTGCCAAAATATCCTCATAAAATTGGTTTAATTACATCTATTTCTGGCTCTGTAATTAAAGATATATTAGATGTAATAAAGAGGAATAGTCCTTACCTTAAAATAGTGGTTCGTGACTGCAGAATGCAAGGCGATGAAGCTGTTAACGATTTAATAGCAGCTATTGATGATTTTCATATATCTAATACAAATGTAGATGTTATTATTATAGCTCGTGGGGGAGGTTCATTAGAAGATTTATGGTGTTTTAACAATGAGAAATTAGCTTATAAAATTTATAAATCAACTATACCAATAATATCAGCAATTGGCCATGAAACAGATACAACAATTTCAGATTTAGTGTCTGACAAAAGAGCGGGAACCCCTTCAATTGCAGCAGAAATTGTTGCACCTTCTGTTAGTGAATGCCTTCAAAATGTTGATTTTTATTATGATTCAGTTTTATCATTAATTACAAACAAAATTGAAAAGTTTATTATGCAGTTAAAAAATATAAAAAAAAGGCATGGCTTACATAAGGTAAAGTATATATTATCTAATCATCAGGACAAGCTGTCTAGAATCAAGTTTTTATTGTCTGATTCAAAAATTTCTAATCAAATTAATATAAAAAATGAAAAGCTAGATATTATAAATAAAAATATTGTTAATAAAATTACAAATAGCTTTAAGGCAAAAATAGAAAAAGTAAATTATTTAGAAAATTATTCTAATTCTTTAAATCCAAATAATGTAATTAAAAGAGGCTATTCAGTTGTTTATAATAATCAGGGTGAATTAGTAACAAAAGTAGAGAATACTAAACCACAAGACAAATTAGATATTAAATTATATAATGGCAAATTAGAAGTAGAAGTGTTAAAGACAATCAAGAAAGAGAGTTAATTATGGTAGATAATAAATCTGAACTAACATTTGAAGAAGGCGTCCAAAAGTTAGAAAAAATACTTTTAAAGTTAGAGAGTGAAGATACTCCTTTAGATCAGATGATTAGTTTGTATGAAGAAGCAAATAAATTAACAAAAATTTGTAAACAAAAAATAGATGAAGCAAATCAAAGGATGACTAAGCTAGTAAAGGATGAAAATGGTAAATTTTCAGAAAAAGAATAATATGAAATTAAAAAAAATTACTTGTACAGGGAATTATAGAAAAGAAAAATTTGTAAAAATTATTAATCTAATTGCAAATTATTTTGAAAAAAATGGTTTTTTTAATACAGAATTTCAATTAATGTTGACAGATGACTTTCAAGACGATATAAAAACAGATAATCTAAACAAAAATATTAAAATTGATACTTTTGATAATTGTATAAAAAATAGCGATTTAATTGTGAGTATTGGAGGAGATGGGACTATTTTATCTACAGTTCGAAAATTGTCAGAGAATTCAATACCTATCATTGGAATTCATATTGGAAATTTAGGGTTTTTAGCCCAATCTACTGAGGATACATTAATTGATGCTTTAGATTGTTTAAAGGATGATAATTATAAAATTTCAGATAAAATTCTTTTCAAAGTTAATATTAAAAATCAATCCAATGTAAATTACTATGCCTTTAATGATGCAGTTATTAATCATGGTAATTCAGGTCGAGTTTTAAAGACAAGCGTTTATAATTATAATGAGCATGTTAACAATTATGAAGGAGATGGTATTATCATATGTACACCTACAGGTTCAACAGGGTACTCTCTTTCATCAGGAGGACCTATTGTTCATTCTGATTTGGATGTTATGATAATAACACCTATTTCATCTCATAG
>CETH01095236.1_pt1 | contig 23357 bp, 27 predicted proteins | sample 361461 | NCBI WGS metagenome assembly CETH01 (sample SAMEA2622695, study PRJEB7988) | marine metagenome | isolation source: saline water (ENVO:00002010), including
TTTCCTATGCAGTTCATCCTGTTGCAGGAAGAATGCCAGGACACATGAATGTATTATTAGCAGAGGCCAATGTTCCTTATGATGAAGTATTTGAATTAGATGAAATAAATAATGACTTTGCAAATACCGATGTTGCCTTTGTTATTGGTGCGAATGATGTTACCAATCCAGTTGCAAAAACAGATCCTCAAAGCCCAATATTTGGGATGCCGGTTTTAGATGTTGAAAAATGTAAATCAGTTTTGTTCTTAAAAAGAAGTTTATCACCTGGTTATGCAGGAGTAGATAATGAGCTCTTTTATAGAGATAATACAATGATGTTATTTGCTGATGCAAAAAAAATGACAGAGGATATTGTTAAAAATATTTAAATATGCCCAAAACAAAAATATTTTGTGACATTGCTGACAATAAAACCATAAAAAGATTCAATAAAAAAACTATTGTAAATGGTTTTACTACTAATCCAAGTTTAATGCGCAAGGCCGGAGCAAAGAGTTATGAAAAATACTCTAAACTTCTTCTAAAAATTTGTAGAAAGAAACCAATTTCTCTCGAAGTATTTGCAGATAATTTCAAAGAAATGGAAAAACAAGCCTTTAAAATTAATTCTTGGGGGAAAAATATTTATGTAAAAATTCCAGTGATTAACAGTAAAGGAAAATTTACTGGACAATTAATAAAGAAATTGAATAAAAATAAAATAAAACTCAATATTACTGCGGTTTATACAATTACCCAGGTTAAAAAAATTAACGAATGTCTTGATAATAAAACCAAATCCATAATTTCAATTTTTTCAGGACGTATGGCAGATGTGGGCAAGGACCCCGTTCCTATTATTAAAAAAGCAGTTCAAATGACGAATAGAAAAAATAAAGTTGAGATCCTTTGGGCAAGCACCAGAGAGCCTTATAACTACACCCAGGCAAAACAAATTGGGTGCCAAATTATAACTATGCCACCAAAAATTATAGAAAAAGTCTCAAATTTTGGGAAATCATTTGATCGATTAACTAAAGAAACTGTTAAAGCTTTTTTACAAGACAGTAAAAAATCAAGATTCAAAATTTAAATAAAGTCCAAGTTTATTTTCCCCAAAGTCTTAAAATCTACTTTAATTTTGTCACCTTTATTTATCTTCATCGGTTGAATTATTGATCCGGTCATAAACCAATCTCCTTTTTTAAAAGTTACTGGATTATCTTTAAATTCATTAATAATACATTTAATTGATTCAGTTGGATGTGCTCTTTTTTCCCAAGCACCAGTTGTTTTTCCATTTAAATCGACTTCAACTTCTATTGAATTTAAATTAACATCGGAGGGATTTTGAATTTTGTTTCCAATTACAATAGCCCCAGCTCCACCATTATCTGCAACATTTAAAAACATTAGATTTCGACTATCTAAATTTTTTTTAGAATCAGGTCTAACACGTGTTGAAACTAGTTCAAGAGAAATGAAAATCTCATAATTGTTTTTTTTATTTTCTGCACCAGGCAACATTTTAGTATCCTCTAAGAATTTTAAAGCATACTCACATTCAAGAATGCAATGTGGAACTTTACCGTAATCAATTTTTAAAGGGTTCATCAAAACGGTTTCCTCTATAATTTTTCCAATCATAGGGCCGTCAACTTTTGCACCATCTTGTAAATTTTTGGTCACCATACCTATTTTCCAACCAACAGTTTTTTTCTTTAAAATTTCGTGAAATTGTTTTTGTATCAAATGAGAATCTTTTCTGTTTTTTGGAAATTCTTCAGATTTAACATCGATCAAATCTTTTTTTAACCAAGCATCTGCTAATTTTTCTGCCAATTTGTTCATAATTTTAAACCTTAGGTTTGTTTTATTTTCCAACCAGTGTCTTTATTTAAACCAATACGTTTAATCTTTAAAGCATATTTTGATAAAATATTAATTAATCTATAAATGGGATTATTATTTACTTTTTTTAATGCTTCGTCATAAGTGATTATTTTATTTGAGTTTTTTTTAACAAATCTTTCAAAAGATTTAAAATCCTCCTCTTTCCAGGAATGCAAATGTAATTTGGTTGATTGTATTCCAAAAGGCAATAAAATAACTTTGTCAAATAATTGAGGAATAAACTTTATTTTATTTTCAGTATAGGGCATTAACCCATACCCATCTATAACCTCAGTAATTCCACAATTTTTTAAAGCTATAAATGTATTTTTGTCATAAGTTTGATTAGGAGCAAAAAAAGCCCTTACATTTATTCTTTCTTCTTTAAATTTCTCTAAACCTTTTTTTATTCTCGACTGCTGAGTATCAAGTGGATGACCAAAAAATTCTGATCCACCTCCGTAATTAAAATAATCTGATTTTTTTACACACAGTTTGTCATATATGTGCGTATATCCGTGTTGAACAATTTCCCAACCTTTATCTTGCCATTTTCTAACTTCACTCCAAAAATTATCATTTCTAGTAAATTCTAAAAATTCTTGATCTTTATTGTTTGGTATAACACCCAAAACTGGTTTAATTGAATATTGATCAAATAGATTCTCTAATTTTTTCATTAGTTCCCAGTCCATATTTTCACAAACGTCGTCAATACGAATTAGAATTCCAGTATTATTTTTTATATAATTATTCATTTTAAAAGATTATATATTAAGAAACTTTTGAGTTGTAATTAAAAATGAATATGAAAAGCGCATGAATCTTAAAAAAAACAAAGCAAACTTCGCTCCACTCACGCCTATAGATTTTATAAAAAGGACGGCAAACGTTTTTCCAAATTACACTTCCTTAATATCTGAAAATAAAAAGTTCACATGGGGCGAAACTTACAAAAGATGTAATTTATTCTCTTCATCTTTAATAAAAAAAAAAATAAAACCAGGAGACGTTGTTTCAATTATGGCTCCAAATACTTGTGCAATGTATGAAGCACACTTCGCTATACCAATGGTAGGCGCTATTATTAATACTATTAATATACGGTTAGACACTAAAACAATCAGTTATATTTTAAGTCATTCAAAAACTAAATTTATTTTTGTTGATACTGAGTTTCTTCCAATCATAAGAACAGCTATTAAATTGGGAAAACATAAAATTCCCGTCGTTGCAATTGCAGACGATAAAAAATTTTCAATCAATATTAACAAAGAACGATTATACGAAGATTTTTTAAAACAAGGTTCAAAGAATTCAAAATTTAATTTCACTATAAAAGACGAGTGGAGTCCAATAAGTCTTGGCTATACATCAGGCACAACCGAAAAACCAAAAGGGGTAATTACACATCATAGAGGCGCATATATAAATGCTCTTAGTAATCAACTCGCTTGGAATATGAAAAAAAATCCAACCTATTTGTGGACACTACCCATGTTTCATTGCAACGGTTGGTGCTTTCCTTGGACGATTGCTGCATTAGCAGGGAAAAATATTTGTATGAGGAAAGTAACGTCAAAGGGAATTTTGAAGCTAATAAAAAAACACAAAGTATCTCATTTATGCGGAACAACAGTAATAATAAATCTTTTAATAAAAGAAGGTATTAAACTTAAAAATAAAATTGAGCTTATGACAGGTGCGGCACCTCCACCTGCCACTGTTCTTAAAAAAATTGACGACTTAGGTTTTAATATAACACACACTTATGGTTTAACAGAGGTGTATGGTCCTGCAGTTATTTGTGAATGGCAAAATAATTGGAAAAAATTAAAAAAAAATAAAATTGCAGAATTAAAATCTTATCAGGGAGTAAGATATCCAGGAATTTCGGAAATTAATGTTTTTAGTAGAAAAACAAAAAAAGAAGTTAAACATAATGGAAAAGAGTTGGGTGAGGTTTTTATGAGAGGAAATACAGTAATGATGGGGTATCACAAAGATAAACATGCAACCAATAAGGCTTTTAATAAAGGTTGGTTTCGAACAGGTGATATCGCCGTAATTCACAAGAATGGTTACATACAATTAAAAGATCGCTCAAAAGATATCATAATTTCTGGTGGTGAGAATATAAGCAGTATAGAAATTGAAAACGTTCTTTTTAAACATTCAGATATAATTGACGCAGCAGTTGTTGCAAAAAAAGATGAAAAGTGGGGTGAGGTGCCATGTGCGTTTATAACTTTAAAAAAAGACTCAATTCTAAATGAGGCTGAAATTATTGAATTTTGCAGGAACAATATGGCGAAATTTAAAATTCCAAAAAAAATTATCTTTGGTAATATTGACAAAACTCCAACTGGAAAAACCCAAAAATACTTGCTGCGAAATAGAGCAAATCAGATTGATTGATAATCATTTAAAATGGTATAAAAGTAATAGTCTATGAGTATAAGATTAGTAAAAAAAACAGACGTGTTCAAATCTATAAATGATTGGAAAGATCCTTTATATTTAAATAACCTTTTAACAGAAAAAGAGAAGACAATTCATAAAAAAGCAAAGGATTTTTGTTCAAATCGTTTAATGCCTACGGTTATTGATGATAACAACAAAAGTTTTTTTGATAAAAAAATTTATTCTGATTTAGGTTCTAACGGTTTTTTAGGCAATACTATTAAAGGTTTTGGTTCTGCTAATGTATCGAGTGTTGCATATGGATTAATAGCAAAAGAGTTGGAGTCAGTTGATAGTAGCTATAGATCAGCTATTTCAGTTCAGTCTTCACTAGTTATACATCCTATTTACAATTTTGGATCAGATGAACAAAAAGAAAAATATATACCGGAGTTAATCAAGGGGAATCTAATAGGATGTTTTGGTTTGACAGAAAGTGCATCGGGATCTGATCCCTCATCAATGGAAACAACATTTGAAGAAGTATCGGGCGAGTATATTATTAATGGTTCTAAAAATTGGATTACAAATGCTCCAATAGCTGACGTCTTTTTAATATGGGCATTTGATAAAGAAAAAAAAGTTCATGGGTTTTTAATTGATAAAAATACAAAAGGGTTATCCACTGAAAAAATTAATAAATCTAGCATTAGAATAGCTCAGGCGGGAAAAATTTTTCTAAAAAATGTAAGGGTTCCAAAAAAAAATATATTACCTAAAGTTAATGGCTGGAAATCAGTTTACTCTTGTATAAATAAAGCAAGATATGGAATAGCTTGGGGTGCGATGGGTGCAGCAGAAACATGTTGGCTAATAGCAAAAGATTATGCAGAAAAAAGAATTATAAATAAAAAGCCATTAGCATCTAAGCAATTGGTGCAAAAAAAACTTGCCGATATGTTGACAGAGATTACCCTTGGTTTTAGCGGTTGTATTTTAGCCGGCAGATCTATGGATGAGGGTAAAGATTTAAAAATAGCTATAAGCATGCTTAAAAGAAATAATTGCAGAAAAGCTCTAAATATTGTGCGTGATGCAAGGGATATTTTAGCCGGAAATGGAATCTTAGATGAGTATCACATAATAAGGCATTTAGTTAATCTAGAGACCGTTAATACTTATGATGGAACCGAAGATACACATGCTTTGATATTAGGAAAACTTCAAACTGGTTTGGATGCATTCTAAAGAAAATTTTTTATCTAAATGCAAAACAAATAAAATTTCCGAAGTAGATATAAACAAGTTATCTGAATTTTACAAAAAAACTTATCGTGACAGATATAAATCTTTAACAAATAATTGGCGCTGGTGGTATAGATACGGTGTAAATAAATCTGAGCCAATAATCCTCTCGCTTGGCGATAAAATTATTGGCCAAGCAGCATATTTGCCAACTGAATTAAATGTTTTGGGAAAAAAAATACCCGCAATATGGTTTCAAGATTACGCTGTCCTTCCAGAATTTAAGGGAAAAGGGCTTGGCAAATTTTTGTGTAAAGAGTGGATGAAGATTTGTCCAAACCAAATGGCTATTTGTAGTCCCGACTCTCTAAGAGTTTTAAAAAAATTAGGATGGAAAGATAATTTTGATACAAAAAGAATGGCAAAACCTATTAATTTTACGAAATTTGTTCCTATTTTAAAAAATCTAAAATTGAACTTTCTTGATACAGGGCTCAGATTACTTTTGAAGAAAAAATATAGTAAAAATAATTCATTAAAGCCATTTAAAATTGAAGATAACTTCAAAATAATAAGTGACTCATTTAAGTTAAAAAAAACGAAAAAAGATATTAAATTTGCTGAAATTTTAAGGGATGAAAAATGGTTGAACTGGAGATTAATGGAGTGTCCTTATAAGAAAGACATTTTTTTCTTTGAATACAAAAATAACTTTTCTTTAGTTCATATTTATTCAACTAAAAAAATTAAAAGACTTAATATTCTTTATAATTATTACACAGACGAGTCATACGAAAATTCCATTATTATGATGATTGTAAAATGGGCAATAAATAATAATATTGATCTTATGTGGGCAATCAATAGAGGAAAACAATTTGAAAATATTTTTCCAAAATTATTAAATAAATCAATAAGATATGCTGCATGGAGTTCTAATAAAGAAATATTTGAAATATTACAAAAAGGATTATTAGATTTTCAAGGTATTGACTCTGACAAGGAGAGTTCTGCATTTATAGAAGATTAAAGCTAAAAAATTCTTAAAATTTTGATTTAACAAGTATTACTCTAAAATAAATTTTTTACCATGAATGTACAAGTATGGCTTAAATTTAATCGTATTAGTGGCGCGAATTTTATTAATTAAGTCTCTCTTACTTATATGTTTTTTAATTTCATAGAATTTATTTAGATAATTTAATTTTCTTATCTTTTTGGACCATTTGATATTTTTATTTTTATTAATCCATATTTTAATATTTTTTGGATTTTTGTTTATTTGATTTATTATTGAAATAGCTTGTTGTGTCATAACTTTATAAGTTTTTAATAATACTTTATCTACACCTTCTTTTTGATTTATTTTGAATTTTTTTACACTAATAATTTTTCCACTATCAATTTTTTTATTTACCAAATGTGCTGTGCAGCCATAAAATTTTGAATTATCATATAAAGCATAATTTACACATCCTGTACCCCGATACTCTGGTGGACCTGGGTGAAAATTTATAGCTTCTTGACTCACTTTTTTTAATAAATTTTCTTTAAGAATATAAAAACTCCTAAAACAAAAAATATAGTTATATTTTAATCTGAGATATTTTTTTTTTATTTTTTCTCCCTTTTTTTTACTTTCACAAAAGTAAAGAATTTTACTTTTTTTTTGTAAAAATTTTTTAACTTTTTTGGAATATGAACAATTTTTTCTTCCGAAAAAAAGCACTGTACCTAAATTTTTTATATTTTTATTCATTAATTAATTTTATCTAAATTGCTTTAATATTAGAAAATATTTTCTTATCAAAAAAATGAGATAATTTCGTGCAAGCACCACACTCAGTAACAGATCTGACATTTTTAGATGTTGTATATATATTTGTGAAATGATGCCAAAAATTAACATTGTAAATGTTTGGATTTCTTAGGACTTTACATTGAAAACCTATGGATAAATCTTCCCATGGCAATTTGTTATAAATGGTATTTAAAAAACTCTCTTTTCTCGCTTTTAAAACCAATTTTCTAAATGAAGACTTTTTTGATATAATTGAGTCGTTAAATTTTTTAATTTTTTTAAAAGTAGGTTTTTCATTATTAAAATTTACGAGATAATTTTCTCCAATTAATTTAAAATTATCATCTGTTAAAAGTATATACAGATGTAGATTGTCTTTAAAATCTGAATTTTTAAAATAGTTTTCTATATAAGAATGATCAATCTTTATGTATTCTTTTTTAAAATAATCTAAATATATTTCTTCTTTCAGATCTTTAGTATTTTCTTTGTCTATAATACTAGAATTAACTAACTTATTCCCTTTAAAGTTATATAAATCATTTTTTTTAACGTCTAGAAGTTTAATATTATTTTTTTTACAAAAATTTGAATAATCGTTTACAGAATTTTTTTGATTGTTCTTTTTAACTCGAAAATCTCTTTTTAATTTTTCTTCAAAAAAACCTGCATAGGGCATATAAAATGTTGGATTAATTTTTCTTAAGTTATTGTAGACTTTATTTTTTAAAAAATTCTTATCTTTTTTTGCTATTTTTAGCTGATCATTAAATTTATAATTTTCAAACATTAAAGGATAACCCGATGCACCACCAGCAAATGAACCCGCGTAAAAATCAACATTAGGAAATCTTCCAAAATTTAAAACATTAGAGTCAACGCTTAGCAAACTTGTGAAATTTCCATTTGAAAAATAAATTCCACTGTCTTCTCTAAAATCTCCAGATTTAAGTATGCACAAAACTAAATTAGTGCCATCAAGTCTATATTGAGTATTAAAGTCAAACCTTAAAATATTTTTAAAACCTAAATCTTCAACATATTTACCCGTTGAGTCTGTGATAAAATTTGGAACAACAATGGGAGTACTTTTGTCAATTTTAGACAAAGTCAAAGGATGTAAATGATCAGGGTGGTTATGACTTATATAAATAAAACTTGAGTTGTTCAATTGGTCTACCCAATCATTTTTTGTCGAATATTTTAACCACCATCCAGTGTTAAATGCTGGACCTATAGCCCAAGGATCCGTTGAAAAAGAGAAATTTTCACCAAATATTTTTAAAAATGCGTGATTAAAAAATCTTATTTCAGTTTTAAAATCTTTTTTTGCGTTCTTATAGATTACAGGTTGATAGCCAATTATTTCAATTTTTAAAATATTTTTATTTATTGAGTATTCTATTTCCTTTTTTTTAACTCCATTATCATAATAGCCTGTTTTAGGATTAAACTTCCAATTGTGAATTGGGCAAATAGTTTCATTTCCTTTTGAAATAATTTTCCCCCCAGCATGGTTACATATTCTATCATAAACCCTAATATCATTTCCTTTTTTGAAAATTATAAAATTTTCAAATAAATTAATTTCAGATTTTAATTGATTTATATCAATTTTAAAACTTTGTTTCTTTTCTATATTTTTTAATTTACCTAAAGTTTTAAACATAGTTTATTTTTTTGGTAGATGATTGCTGCAACATACCAATAAATAAAATTAGCATATTTAGTTCCTAATTGGAATTTTTTTTACCTGCGTCAATAGTGATTTAAATATTTTTTTGATTAATTAACTAAAGCCATCTAATTGGTTGCGGGGGTAGGATTTGAACCTACGACCTTCAGGTTATGAGCCTGACGAGCTACCAGACTGCTCCACCCCGCGATAATTATTTTTTGGGTCTTTTCAAGTCTATCGCTTGTAACTTACCCCGTTCCTCTTTTATTTCAAATTGTATTTTCTGATTTTCTTTTAAAACTCTAAACTTTGACTTCTCAAGTGCTGAAACATGTAAAAAAACATCTTTTTCACTGTTGTCATCCAAAGTAATAAAGCCATATCCTTTTTTAGAATTAAACCACTTAACCTTTCCTGAAGGCATAATTTTCTCCTGTAATTTTTTGAAGATTATATTCTATTTCTTAGACGCTGAAATTTTTTTACTCTTTTAAGATTTTCAAGTCTTATTCTTTTCTTTTTTTCAGAGGGCTTTTCATAATTACTTTTCATTTTAATTATTTTAAAAAAACCTTCTTTCTGAAGTTTTCTTTTAAGAATTCTTAAAGCCTGTTCAACATTATTATCTTTTACGTCTATTTTAATAAATCCTCCGTAATTTCAATGTGCTAGTTATCACGATGTAATGATATTGTCTATATGTGTTTTAATAAGGTCTTTTTGGAATATTACTTTCGAATTCAGATCTATACTTTTTTAATTTTTGACTAATTTTGGGATATTTACGACTTAAGATGGCGATTGCAAATAATGCCGAGTTTTTTGCTCCAGCTTTTCCAATGGCTAAAGTCGCAACAGGAACTCCAGCAGGCATCTGAACAGTCGATAAAAGGCTATCTACACCATCAGTCACACTTGGCATCGGTACTCCAAGTACAGGAATAGTTGTTAAAGCAGCTGTGACACCTGCCAAATGTGCTGCCCCTCCAGCTGCTGCAATAATTACTTCGTAATCTTTTTTTTCAGCTTCAGAAATGAATCTTTCTAATCTTTTAGGAGTTCTGTGAGCAGAAATGACTCTTACATCATGATTAATTCCAAATTCTTTGAAAATCTCGCTACAGTGTTCCATAACGCCTTTCCAATCAGACTTGCTACCCATAATTATACCTACCGTTGGTTCCTTAACTGATTTCATTTGCCGTTTCTTCTTGTTTTGTTTCTTCTTGTTCTTTTAATTTCTTTTCCTTTTCTTTTAATTTTTTCTCTCTCTTTACTCTTCTATCAGCTTTTTCTATAGCTTTTTGAAATTGTAACTGACTGCACAAACCCAAAATCACAGGATCTCTTGCTGTCAAGTTGGAAAAGTTCCAGTAGGTTCTGTTTCTTATTAAACCTACAGTGCCTTTAGTGCTTCCAACTAATTTGGCTACCTGACCATCTGAAAGTTGAGAAAAATTTTTAACAAGCCATAGAACAGAGTCAGGTCTGTCCTTCCTTTTTGATAATGGTGTATATCGAGCTTTTTTTCTTTCTTTTGATACAACAACCTCTTCTTGATTTTTTTTTATTAATTTTAATTGTCTGCCATGATCTTTTGAACAAAGATCAATTTCATCTCTTGTTAATTGACCTGCCAAAATTGGATTGTAAGCTTTTATACCTTTTGCAACATCACCATCAGCAATTCCTTTAACTTCTAGTTCATGCAAGTTACAAAAATTTGCAATCTGTCTAAAACTTAATGTGGTGTTTTCTACAAGCCAAACAGCAGTTGCTTTTGGCATAAATGGAGCCTCTGACATAATTATTTAACTCTTATTTTTTCTAAGATTAACAAATTTTTTGTTATACTTGCTCACTCTACCCTTGTCTAAAATTTTTTGAGTACCCCCCGTCCAAGCAGAATGAGACTTGGGATCAATATCTAATTTAAGTGTGTCACCTTCTTTACCCCATGTTGATTTTGTTTCAAACTTTGAACCATCGGTCATTACAACATTAATTTTATGGTAATTAGGGTGAATTTTCTTTTTCATTTTAAAGATTATTATAATACTATTTTAATTTGCTCAATATTTTTTTATAAAATATTTATCAATTCTTTATGTATTTTTGAGTTACTTGCAACGATATCAACTTTTTCTTTGTTAAAACCCTCTTCTTTTAGGTTTTCTATAAACCCACCAGACTCCTTGACTAAAATTATACCAGCCGCTATATCCCAATAGTTTATTTCTCTCTGCCAGTAACCATCATATCGTCCCGCTGCGACGTAGGCCAGATCAAGTGCTGCACTTCCAGATTTCCTTATATGTGCCTGGGTTTTCATAGAGACTTTCTTATATTCGTCTAATATCGACTCTTTTATTTTACTTACAGATTTTGGCCCACCAGTTACTAAACATGCCCTTTGAAAATTTGATTTATTTGAAACTCTAATTCTAGAATTATTTAAGTATGCACCAGACCCTTTATGCGCAAAAAACATTTCATTTTTTATTGGATCAAAAATTATTCCAGAGACTATCTCTCCATTTTCTTCATAACCGACTGAAATACAAAAATGAGGTAGTCCGTTGAGAAAATTAAATGTTCCATCTATTGGGTCAATAATCCATCTCTTATTTTTATGTTTTCCTTCTATTAATCCAGTTTCCTCAGTTAAGAATGTATATTCTGATTTTTCAAGTTCACTTATAAGTATTTTTTCAACACGCTTATCCGAAGCTGTTACAAAGTCACCTGGCCCTTTTTCTGAAACTTGAAGCTTTTCAATTTCACCATAATCCCTAATTAAAATTTTTGAAGCTTTCGTACAAGCTTTGTACATTAAATTTATTTGAGGAGAATTTATTTTCATTAGTTAATTTTTTTAACGTACTCAAGTGTTCTAGTGTCCAATATTATTTTATTTCCTTCCTCTACAAAAGGTGGGACCATTATATCTAAACCATTTTTTAGCTTTGCAGGTTTATAAGAAGAAGCTGCTGTTTGGCCTTTAACTACTCCTTCTGTGTTTTCAATTTCACATTCAATATTTGTCGGTAAATCCACAGAAATTGGTTTTTCTTCAAGAAAAGATATTGTTACTTTTAAATTTTCACTTAAAAGTTTTAATCTTTCTCCCAACAATCCTTTTTCAAGAGATATTTGTTCAAAACTTTCTGGATCCATAAAAAAACATCCACTATCATCAGAATATAAGAAATTGAATTCTTTTTCTTCGAGTTGTGCACGTTCAACATTTTCACTAGACCTAAATCTTTGATTTAGCTTTGTTCCTTTTGTAATACTTTTCAGTTCCACTTGATTAAAAGCACCACCTTTACCTGGTTTAACATGTTGGGCTTTTAGTACTGTCCAATGATCATTATTTAGTTCAATAATCATTCCTGGTTTGATTTCGTTTCCCTGTATTTTCATTTTTAAATTCTCTTATAGCTTTTTTTGGTTTTAAGCGTGGGTTATTCCAAATATAACTTGATATTGCAAGGTAATTAACTCCAAATTTCATTAAACTTTTATAATTTTTATTATTAATTCCGCCAATAGCAACGATAGGTAAATTGGTTCTTTGTTTAGTCCATTTAATTAAATCTTTTTGGGCTCTCTTAGCTAATGGTTTTAATTTAGATTTAAAAAATGACCCTAAAGCTATATAATCTGGTCTCTGTTTAATAGCTTTAAGTATAAATTTTTTTGAACCATGACAGGTTACTCCTATAATTTTATTTTTTTTTAATAATTTTCTTGCTTCATTAATTGATCCGTCAGATTGACCTAAATGACAACCATCTGCACCAATTTTTTTTGTTAATAAAGGTGTATCGTTTATTATGAATTTTACTTTGTATTTTTTTGTAATATTTTTAATCGTCTTCCCAATTTTAATTAATTTTGAATTTGGGTATCTTTTAAGTCTCAATTGAAAGTATTGTACTTGCTTTGAAGAAAGAACCTCTTCTAAATCTTTATAGAAGTGATGCTCAATTTTATCAGGTGATATTAAATATAAAAGCCTTTTCAATTTTAAGCAGCAAAACTTTGCTCAAGCTTTTCATTCCATTTGGCCTGCGTGGAAGCGCCGTTCATTTTAGCTCTATGGTCAAAAACTCTCTGAATTTTTTTTGTATCTTTCATAGATTTTGCCCATGTTTTTAGAGCACTTTGCTGTAAAGCTCTGCCATATGAGAAAGTAAAATGAAAAGAAGTGTCATTAATCTTATTAATTTCATTTAAGTTTTTTGTTGCCTCAACTTCACTTTGACCTCCAGAAAGAAAAGCAACACCAGGAACTTCACTCGGCATATTTTTCTTTAGACACTCAAGTGTTTTTTTAGCTATTTCATCTGTAGTTGCTTTTTGTTTACAATCTTTTCCGGGTAGGATCATGTTGGGTTTTAGGACTGTTCCTTTAAGATTTACATTGTGAATTTTTAATTCTTTGTAGCATTCGACTAAAACTTTGCTAGTAACCTCAAAGCATTTATCAATTGTATGATCACCATCCATCAAAACTTCAGGCTCTACTATAGGAACCATATTTGATTCTTGGACTATAGCAGCATACCTTGCCAAAGCATGTGCATTAGATTTTATACATTGTTCACTTGGATGATTATTTGAAATAGAATAGACGGCTCTCCATTTAGCAAATCTTGCTCCCAATTTATAATATTCATCCATTCTATCTCTTAGGCCATCCAAACCTTCCGTAACTTTCTCTTTATTTGATCCTGCCAAAAGTTTTGCTCCTTTATCAACCTTAATTCCAGGGATAGACCCGCTTTTTTTTATCAATTCCGGAATGGATAACCCACTATTTGAGGTTTGTCTTAGAGTTTCATCAAATAATATAACTCCACTTATGGATGTATTCATTGAACTTGAGGAGAAAAGAGTTTCTCTAAAATGAAGTCTATTTTTTTCAGTACACTCTACATTTACACTTTTTAATCTTTTTTCCATTGTACCGGTGCTTTCGTCCGCAGCAAGTATTCCTTTGCCTTTGGCAACCATTTGTTTTGCTATTTCTTCAATGTTCATAAATCTCAATTCTTTTTTAATACTTTTACACCAGGTAGCTCTTTTCCTTCAAGAGATTCTAGAAATGCACCACCAGCTGTTGATAAATGAGTAAAAACCTTTTCTAAACCACTATTTTTAATTGAAGCAACGGTATCTCCACCACCGACAATTGATATTAGTGACTTTGAAATTGTATTTTCAGCAATTTTTTTTGCAATCGACAAAGAGCCAGTAGAGAATTTTTTATTCTCGTAATATCCTGCTGGTCCATTCCAAAACACAGTATTTGAATTATCAATAATTTTATCTATCAAATCTATTGTGTTTTTACCAATATCTAAAATCATTTCATTTGAATTAACATCCTTTAAAGATTTATATACAGGGTCACCATTAATTTTGGATGAAGTGTTAAAGTCTATTGGGATCACGACATTACATTTATTTTTTTTTGCCATTTTATTTATTTTTTCAATATTAATATCAGCTCCTTTTTCTATAAGAGAGGCACCAATATTAATGCCTTGAAATTTGAGAAAATTATTTGCCATAGCTCCTACAACTACAAGATTATCGGCTTTCTCGGTTAAACTTGATAAAATATTTATTTTGGTTGAAATTTTTGAACCACCAATTATGCAAGTGACTGGTTTTTTTTTATTTGTCGTTATTAAATTAATTGATTTAATTTCCTTTTCTAAAATTGGTCCACCATAACTATCAATAAATTTAGCTATATTATGTACTGACGCTTGTTTTCTATGAGAGCAGGAAAAAGCCTCATTTATATAAATATCTCCAAGTTTTGAAAGTGTTTTTGCAAAAGTTTCTTCATCATTTTCTTCCTCTTTAAAAAAACGAATATTTTCAAACAACAAAACTTCACCAGGTTTTAGACTTTTCGAGATATCTATTGCTTTATTATCAATAGTTTTTTGATAAAAATATACTTTGCCATTTAAATTTTTTTTTAAATAATCATATATTGGATTAAGCGATAATTCAGAAACAATCTTGCCTTTGGGTCTTCCTAGGTGAGTTATCAAAATTACTTTAGCTTTATTTCGAATTAATTTATTTACAAAAGGTATAACAATTTTAATTCTAGTATCATCATCTATTTTTGAATTTTTAATTGGTACATTAAGATCTAACCTTACAATAATACGTTTACCATTAACCTGAATTTGACTAGAAAAAATTTTTAAATCAGACATTTGTCCAATTATTTTTTAACCTTTGCTTTTGCTATCTTTACAATTTCATCGCTCGTTAAATTAAATAATTTGTAAATATCTTTGTATGGGGCACTTTTTCCATATGTAGACAACCCAAGTGTAACACCATCTGTTCCAACCAAACTTTTCCAACCAGAGTGAGTAGATGCCTCAATTGAAATTTTAATAGTATCTTTACCAAGAATTTCATCCCTGTAATTCTCAGTTTGATTTCTGAATATGTCATAACAAGGAACAGAGATAACTTTTGAATTTATATTTAATCCTTGAAGTTTTTCTTGAGCTTCTAAAGCAATTTCAACTTCAGATCCTGAAGCAATTAATGATATATCAACACTTTCTGAAGTTTTTTTTAAAACATATGCACCTTTAGAACACATATTTTCACCTGCATTGTGTTTACTAACGTAATTTAATTTTTGTCTAGATAAAACCATTGCACTTGGATTACTTTTACTTTTTAAAGCAATCTCCCAGCATTCTAGAGTTTCATTAACATCGGCAGGTCTGAATACATTTAAATTTGGTATTGCCCTTAAATGTTCTAATTGTTCTATAGGTTGGTGCGTTGGCCCATCTTCGCCTAGCCCAATAGAATCATGTGAAAAAATATAAATCACTCTCAATTTCATTAGGGCTGATAATCTCATTGCAGGTTTTAAGTAATCTGAAAAAATCAAAAAGGTCCCACCAAATGGAATTAAACATCCATATAAAGCCATACCATTCATAATTCCAGCCATCGCATGTTCTCTGACGCCGTAATGAATATAATTTCCTGAAAAATTTTTTGAAGTTATTACTTTTGAGCTTTCAGTTTTAGTATTATTTGATCCACTTAAGTCAGCAGATCCACCAATCAACTCTGGCAAAATATTAGATATACAATTGATAACAGAAGAGGAACATTGCCTTGTTGCCATTTTAGGTTTGGTTTGAAAAAATTTTAATTTTTCATCTCCAATTATTTCGTCTAAATTTGTTGGAAGCTCTCCTTTAATTAGCCTTTCATATTCTTCTTTTATTTTTGTATTTTTTTTATTTAAGATCTTATTCCATTCTTCCTCAAGAACTTCTCCTTTTTCACCTATTTTTCTCCAAGAGAGCATCAAATCTTCTGGAATTTCAAAAGGTTCATATTTCCAATTAAGTTTTTTCCTTACCAATTTTATTTCATCATCCCCTAGAGGAGCCCCATGAGAGGATGCTTTCCCAGATTTATTTGGAGACCCAAAACCTATTACTGTTTTACAAGAAATTATTGAAGGTTTTTTTGATTTATTAGCCTTATTAATTGCATCAAAAATTTGTTTATAGCTGTGACCATTGATTTCCTGAAATGACCATCCATAGCTTTCAAATCTTTTCTTAAAGTTGTCAGATACACTCAATGAAGTAGGGCCATCTATTGAAATTTTATTATTATCAAAAAAAACAATTAGATTTTTTAAATTTAAATGACCAGCCAAACTCATTGCCTCATGACTAATACCCTCCATAAGATCACCGTCACTAGCAATTACATAGGTTTTGTTGTTAATAAGATCTGAACCAAATTTTTTTTTGAGAACTTCTTGACCAACAGCCATTCCTACAGAATTAGCAAGCCCTTGGCCCAAAGGACCTGTTGTTGTTTCAATGCCAGATCCCTTTTCATATTCTGGGTGACCAGCACAAATTGAGTTTAACTGTCTAAAGTTTTTAATGTCCTCGATTTGTATTTTTTTGTATCCTGTAAGATATAGCAAAGAATATAAAAGCATCGATCCATGTCCGGCTGACAAAATAAATCTATCTCTATTTATCCAATCTGGATTTTTCGGATTAAACCGGAGGTAGTATTTAAACAGAACAGTTGCAACATCGGCCATCCCCATCGGCATACCCGGGTGTCCAGAATTTGCCCTCTGTACAGCATCAATTGATAAAAATCGTATTGCGTTTGATAAAATTTTTAATTTTGGATCCACTTATAAAATACCTATATAGACTTCATTCAATGATATCAATAATATGATATAAACAAAAAAATTAAGATGGAAACTTTATACAACAAAGAAAAACGACTTGAAACAGTTTTAGAAAAACTTAAAAACTTAAATAGTTTACCAAGTGTTCAATCTAAAGATTTAGAACAGCTTTATACAGAAAAGAATCAATTACAAAGCGAAAAAATAGAAATTGAGACAAAGTACAATAATTTAGTACAAAAATACAATGAATTAAAAAACCATATTAAAAAAATAGAAAAGGACCAAATGAAGTCCAAAGAAATACAAAATCAATTTAATCAGGATATAGAAGAATTGGGTGAAGAAACTGAGTCTCTAGTAGAAGAAATAGAAAAATGGCAAATATAAATATTAAATTTAATAACAAAGATTACCTTTTATCATGTGACGATGGTCAAGAAGAAGATCTGATAAATCTTACAAAATTTTTAGATAAGAAATATTTAAGTTTAAAAGAAAAACTGGGAAATATTGGAGAAAACAAGCTTTTACTTATAACGGCGATACAAGTAATAGACGAATATTTTGATTTAAAAAAAAGAGTTAGTTCTCAAAAAGAAAATTTTGAAAATCTATCTAAAAAATTTAAGGAAATGAAATCTTTGGTTGTGAATTACAAAGAAGGTAAAGAAACAGAAATATCGAAGTTAAATTCAGAGATTGATAATTTCAAAAAAATGGTTGAAGAAAGCCAAACCATTTATGAAACCATGTTGGATAAGACCACCAAATCTTTAGAAGAAATAATTAAAAACACTGAGACCAGTTCTAAGGTTCAGTAGATGCCATCAAAGGACAAGGTTAGAAGAAAATTTATCTTAATTAGAAAAAAAAAATATTTTTCAATAGAATCTGGTTTTTTTAAACCTTTAATTCGCATAATAAATAAAAAAAAAAGAATAAATCTTTCTTTGTACTATCCATCAAATTACGAGGTTGATACACTTAAGTTATTTAATATTATCAGAAAAAGAAGAGATTTATCAACCTCATTACCGGTAATTTTTAAAAATGGAAAAATGAAATTTTTCAAATGGAAGTTAAATGAGAGCCTCAAAATTAATGATTATGGTTTTTTAGAACCAATTAAGAAAAAAAAATCAATTATACCAGATGCTATTTTGGTTCCAATGGTCGCTTACGATAAATTTCATAATCGCTTGGGGTATGGGAAGGGCTATTATGATAGATTTTTAAGAAAGTTTAAAAAGAAAGGGAAAAATCCCATAACTATTGGCCTTGCATTTTCTTTTCAAAAATATAAAAAAATTCCTACTTCAAAATTTGATGTAAAAATGGATTATATATTAACAGAAAAAGGCATTTTTTAATTTATTATGAATATACTTATTTTAGGAGATGTTTTTGGCCCATCAGGTGTCGAGGCGATAACTGAAAAATTACCCACAATAATTAAGCAAAAAAAAATAGATTTTGTAATTTTGAATGGTGAAAATGCCGGTGAAAAAGGAGTAGGTATAACAAAAAAAAATACTGAAGACTTTTTTAAAGCTGGTACAGATGTAATTACATCTGGCAACCATATTTGGGACGAAAAAGAAACAATGCAATTTATAAGCAAAGAGAAAAGGTTATTAAGACCACAGAACTCAATCAAGCCAGCACCCGGACAAGGTTTTGGAATTTTTCTTTCCAAAAATAATAAAAGGATTGCAGTTATAAACCTTATGGGAAATATTTTTATGAAAAAAAGTGAAGATGTTTTCCAAGAAGCAAAAAAATTTATAGATAATATAAAATTAAAAAAAGATGCTGATTTTATAGTTGTTGATATGCATGGAGAAATTACTAGTGAGAAAATGGCCATGGGCCATTTATTTGATGGAAAAGCAACAGCAGTTGTTGGAACACATACTCATGTTCCTACATCAGATCATAGAATTCTGGAGAAAGGAACAGCCTATCAAACGGACCTAGGTATGTGTGGGGATTACAATTCTGTAATTGGAATGAATAGAGAAAATTCTTTAAAAAGATTTTTAAAAGATTCATCTGCAAAAAAACATTTTCCATCTTCAGGTCGAGCAACAATTTCAGGATTATTAGTTAATGCTGATGAAAAATCTGGTTTAGCAAAAAAAGTTCAACCAATTATTTTAGGTGAAAATTTGGAAGAAAGGATATAAATGGCCGGACATTCTCATTGGGCTGGCATCAAGCATAAAAAAGGAAGGCAAGATAAGTTAAGGTCAAAAATTTTTTCAAAAATTTCTAGGGAAATAACAGTTGCAGCAAAGCTAGGATCGAAAGATCCAAGCACCAATCATAGATTGAGAGCAGCAATAGAGTCTGCAAAAGAAGCTAACATGCCTAAAGATAATATCGTAAGAGCAATTAGCAAATCTGAAACAGACAAAAATGAAAATTTTGAAAGCTTAAGGTACGAGGGTTTCGGCCCTAAAAATATAGCTCTTATAATTGAGGCTTTAACTGACAATAAGAACAGAACTGCCACTAAAATAAGGACAGCTTTGCAAAAATTCGATGGTCATCTAGGTAGTTCTGGATCAACAACTCATTTTTTTGATAATTTAGGAATAATACAAATTTCTAAAGAAAATATATCAGATGAGCAGGCTTTGGATTTTGCTGCAAAATTAGGAGCCAGAGACTGCTTTAGTTATAAAGATTTTCATGAAATAATAACCAATAAAGAAGATTTTTATAGAGTTAAGGTTGAAATAGAAAAAATAATTAAAAATTTAAGCTACTCAGGCATTGAATGGAGGCCGAAGAGTCCAATAAGTTTAAGAGACGAGGAGAAAAAAGAGTTAGAGACTATGCTTGATTTATTAGAACAAGAAGACGATGTCCAGAAAGTCTTTCATAACTGTAAATTTTTTTAAAGGATTTTAAATGAGAATAATTGGTATTGATCCAGGATTAAGCGGTGGTATCGCAATATTAGATGATTTAAAAATTTTTGATATATTTGATATGCCCATTATGTCTGAAGGAAAAAAAAATAAAAATCAATTAAACAGCGCTCAATTAGTTAATATTATAAAAGAACATTTGTTATTAGGAGATACTTTTGTAATAGTTGAACAAGTCAGCGCAATGCCTGGTCAAGGAGTAACTAGCATGTTTAATTTTGGACAGACTTTTGGATCTATAAAAGGGATTTGTGCTGCACTAAATTTACCCATTTTTTATGTAAGACCAACTAAATGGAAAAAACATTTTGAGCTTATTAACTCCTCTAAAGATGCCAGTAGGACAAAAGTGATAGAAATGTATCCCTCTATATCGGCTAGATTAAGCAAAAAAAAGGATGTAAACAAAGCAGACGCCATTTTAATTGCAAGATATTTTAGAGATTGCCGCGCTCAATTTAATAAGTAAATTTATCTAAAATTATTAAATTTTAATGCCAAATTGATGACACATTCTCCACGTAATCAACCACAATGGAACAAGAAATTGCAACTGGAGTTGTTGGTTTAGGGGGAGCAAATGATTTTTCACTCTGGCAACTTTTTTTAAGAGCTGATTTTGTTGTCAAAGCAGTAATTTTAATTCTGATAGCAAGTTCAATTTTTTCATGGACGTTGATTTTTGATAAAGTAAGATTATTTAGAAGAATAGATAAAACTACAAAATCTTTTGAAGATAAATTTTGGAAATCAAAATCAGCTGAGGCATTTTATAAAAATCTTCCAAACAAAACCGATGATCCATTAACTATAATTTTTAAATCAGCAATGGGAGAAGTGATTAAAACTAGATCAAAATCGTCAGCAGTTCAAAGCGCTCGTGTCGAAAGGGTGCTAGAAGTTTCTATTGATGCTCAAATAAAAAGTATAGAAAAAAACTTTACCTATCTTGCTACGATAGGATCTACAGCTCCATTCATTGGATTGTTTGGAACAGTATGGGGAATTATGAATTCATTTCAATCTATAGCAATATCTAGAAATACAAGCTTAGCTATTGTTGCACCCGGAATTGCAGAAGCTTTATTTGCAACAGCTCTTGGTTTACTTGCAGCAATACCTGCTGTAATAGCTTATAATAAATTCAATAGCGACTCACAAAGATATTTTGCAAGAGTAGATAATTTTTCAAAAAGATTTTTATCAATCATTTAATATATATGGCCTTTATAATTAACCGCTCAAAAAAAAAAGAACCGATGAGCGAAATAAATGTTACTCCTTTCGTAGATGTTATGCTCGTACTATTAATAATATTTATGGTAACAGCACCATTATTAACAGTTGGAGTGCAAGTTGATTTACCAGAGTCTGCAGCTGATTCCTTACCAGATGATCAAGAACCTCTAACTATAACTATTAATTCAAAAGGAGAACTTTTTATTCAGGAACACCAAGTAACATTTCAAAAGATAGTCCCAAAATTGTTAGCAATATCTAAGAATAGAACAGATACTAGAATTTATGTCAGGGGAGACAAAACAATAAATTATGGAAGAGTATTGGAGGTAATGGGAAGGCTGTCTGGCGCAGGTTTTTCAAAAGTTGCACTTATATCAGAACCTTATAAAAATTGATGTTTTATGAGCAGAGGTTTATTATATTCTTTTCTTTTTCATGCCTTTGTAATTTCTATTACAGCATTAAGCTTACCTTTTATGATAAGAGAACCAATTAATTTACCTCCTATAGTTTCAGTGGAACTAATTGAAATAAAAGACAAAACTTTCATTCCTTATGCTCCAAAAGCTAGAAAGATAATTGAAAAGGTGAAAGAGGAAAAAAAAAGAGTTGTTTCAGAACAAGCGCCGCCGTCTGCAAAGGCGAAAGAAAAACCAGATAGAATACCAATGCCAGAAGATAAGAAAGAAACTAAAAAGCTTGTAAAGAAAAAACAGAATCCTGAAGAAATTAAACCTCAGATAAGACAATCCTCTGAATTTGAAAAAGAAGAGTTGTTTGATACAAATGAAATTGCAGCTTTAATCGATAAAGCCAAGGAAGAACAGGCGGATACACAAAAAAAAAGTAGTGAATTGACTCAAAGCAATGTAAAAACTTCCTTTGCCCAATCATTATCTTTGTCAGAAGAAGATGCTTTGCGAGCGCAAATTTTTGGTTGTTGGAGTGTTCCATTGGGCCTACCTTATGATGAAAGCTTACTTGTTAGAATTAAACTTAAACTAAAACCTGATGGTCGAATACTCAAGGCTGAAATTTTAGATCATGCAAGGATGAATACTCCCGGACAAAGCTTTTATAAAATATTAGCCGAAAGTGCTTTGAGAGCAGTTAGAATTTGCCAACCACTAAAAGTTCCACCAACGGGTTATGAAAGATGGAAAGATTTACAGTTAAATTTTGACCCAACAGAAATGCTTAAAGGTTAGATATTATGAAAAAATTTATTTTATTTTTTTTGCTATATATACTTAGTTTTGGTAACGCAAATAGTTTAATAAAAGTAGATATTACCAGAGGAAATCTTGACCCTCTTCCTATTGCTGTATCTCCATTACACATTGATACTAAATCAGAAGATTTTAAATCTTTAAAAGAAAAGAAACTAGGCGAGGAAATTTCAAAGATAATTGAAAAAAATTTCAAGTCTACAGGATTATTTAATCCATTAAAAAAAGATGCGTTTGTCCAAAAACCAGATATAGCTCACTTAAAACCAAGATTTGAAGACTGGAGGCTCATTAAAGCACAAGCATTGATAACAGGAAAAATTTTGGTGAAGGATAAGAAATTAAAAGTAGAATTTAGGCTTTGGGATCTTACAGCAGCTAAAGAAATGACCGCTCTTTCTTTTACAACAACTCCTAGCAATTGGAGAAGAGTTGCTCATATTATATCAGATAAAATTTATGAGAGACTTACAGGAGAAACCGGTTATTTTGACACAAGAATTATTTACGTAGCTGAGTCTGGCCCCAAAGATCAACGTGTAAAAAAACTAGCAATTATGGATCAAGATGGTCATGGCACGAAGTATTTAACATTAGGAAATGAATTAGTATTAACCCCCAGATTTAATCCAACAAATCAACTTGTTACCTACATGTCTTATTTTAAAAATATGCCAAGAGTTTATCTTTTAGATATTGAAACTGG
>CETH01179087.1_pt1 | contig 23351 bp, 22 predicted proteins | sample 361461 | NCBI WGS metagenome assembly CETH01 (sample SAMEA2622695, study PRJEB7988) | marine metagenome | isolation source: saline water (ENVO:00002010), including
ATGGACCAAAACCATGTGTCCTACCATTGAACGATCCCCCAAATTTTATTGTATTATGGGAAATGCTATGTTGGTATGATAAGCGCTTAACAAAGCCTGAACTTTATTAAGTGAGATATTATCATTGTATAAACCAAACATAGTCGAGCCACTTCCCGACAAACCCGAATATAAAGCACCTTGTTTATAAAGAATATCTTTTATTTTCAGAATTTCTGGATATGTCGTACATACAATTTTTTCAAAATCATTATTAAAAAGCTTCCACTTGACATTTTTTGTCAGGGGCGAAAATTTATTATTATTATCATTATGATGCAAATGTTTTTTTACTTGAGAATATGCCCATTTAGTTGATATGTTAAATTTAGGAAATACTAATAATATTTTTTTATTTATTAATGCTGAAGAATTGATATTTCTAATAATATTGCCAGTTCCTTCAACCATTTTAGCACCGCCATATAAAAAAAATGGGACATCGCTACCAATTTCATTTGCTAAATTGAATAAATCTTTATTTGTAATATTTAGTTTATATAATTGCGCAATTGTTACTAATGCTAGTGCAGCATTACTGCTTCCTCCGCCAAGCCCGCCACCTAAAGGAATACGTTTATCTATTATGATTTTATGTTGAACATTAATATTAAATTTTTTTTCTAAAAGCTTTACTGCTCTAAATACAGTATTTGATTGATTGGTCGAGACTTTGATTCCGGTAGATTCAATATTAAATTTTTCACTTGGAAGAAAGTGCAAATTATCATTTAAATTAATTTGTATAAAAATAGATTTAATATTATGATAGCCATCCTCTCTTTGATTAATTATTTTTAATCCTAAATTAATTTTAGCAAAAGATTTTTTTATCATTATTATTTATTTTTTTTTTGCCCAATTATCACGCAAGCCTACACTTTGATTAAAAATTAAATTTGTCTTTTTACTTTTAATATCAAGCACAAAATATCCATGTCTTATAAATTGGAATTTATCTTTCAGTGTTGCGTTTGCTAGCCCTGGTTCTAATTTACAATTTTTTAATATTTGTAATGATTCTGGATTAATTGAATCTAAAAAATTATTATTAGTATCAGGATGTTCATCTTGAAATAGTCTATTATATATATTAATTGTGGCATTAATAGCATGCTTGATTGAAACCCAGTGTATTGTTCCTTTCACTTTTCTGCCATCTTGTGACCACCCTCCTTTTGTATTAGGATCATAGGTACAATGGATTTCTTTAATAGAGTTATTATTGTTTTTAATAACTTCATTACATGTAATATAAAAAGCATCCTTTAATCTTACTTCTTTGCCCGGACTTAATCTAAAATATTTTTTTGTAGGATTTTCCATGAAGTCAGATTTTTCTATATATATTTCTTTGCTAAATGGAATTTTTCTAGATGCACTATTTGAATCTTCTGGATTATTAATAGAATTAAGATATTCTGTTTTGTTGTCTGGATAATTTGTTATCATTACTTTTATTGGATCTAGTACTGCCATTGCTCGATTGGCAATAAGATTTAAGTCTTGTCTTAATTCATATTCTAATAAAGCAATATCAGAGGTCGTATCTCTTTTTACAATACCAGATGATGATACAAATTTTTTGATTGCCTTAGGAGTATAGCCTCTTCTTCGTAAACCTGATAATGTTGGCATTCTAGGATCATCCCATCCCAAAACAATATTTTTATCAACTAAAATTTTTAATTTTCTTTTACTCATTATTGTATAATTAAGATTTAATCGTGCAAATTCAATTTGTTTTGGATGATATATATTTAATTTATTTAACAACCAATCATATAAAGGGCGGTGATCTTCAAATTCTAATGTGCAGATAGAATGTGTAATTTTTTCAATAGAATCTTCAATGCCATGAGCCCAATCATACATAGGATAAATACACCATTGATTATTGGTGCGATGATGTGTTTCGTGTAAAATGCGATATAATATAGGATCTCTTAGATTTAAGTTTGGCGAATTCATATCAATTTTTGCTCGCAGTACTTTTTCGCCATTTTTAAATTGTCCTTCTTTCATTTTTTCAAATAGATTTAAATTTTCTTTTATAGTTCTTTCTCTAAATGGACTAGGCGTACCAGGTTTTTGCAAGGTGCCTCTCATTTTGCGTATCTCATCCGAGGTTTGATCATCCACATATGCAAATCCATTATTAATTAACTGTATTGCATAACGATACATAGAAGAAAAATAGTCTGATGCATATAAAGGATTGTTTCCATAATTAAAACCTAGCCACTTTACATCTTCTATGATAGAATTAATATATTCTAAATTTTCTTTTGTAGGGTTTGTGTCATCAAATCTTAAATTACATTGTCCGCTATATTTTTCTGCTAATCCAAAATTTAAACAAATTGATTTAGCGTGTCCAATATGCAGATATCCATTAGGTTCAGGAGGAAATCTGGTTATAATTTCTTTTTTATTTTTTAAATCTTCTTCAATTATTTCTGTGATAAAATTTTTCATTAAAGTCCCTTGATTGTATTAAGTCGATTGATGCTTTCTTCTAGACCAATTATATTGATTATAGTAAATAAATCTGGGCCATGTTCTTTTCCAATTAAAGCAAGTCGTAATGGTATAAATAATTTTTTTCCAGCTATACCTAATTCGTTTGTTGATGATTTGATGATATTGTTAATGTTTTCAGATGTTATATTATCTATTTTTTTTAAATGATTAATCCACAATGTAAACAATGAAGCAGTATCATACGGCCTTAATGATTTTGTGGTAATTCCAAAGCTATCCTTAAAATAAGATTCTGTTTTATTATATAGGTCGATTAGTGTTATAGCATTGTTTTTTTCATACTCAATGGCAGCTAAATATTGATTTTTTTTATTAATATTATTATTCATTAAATATAAATCTATTATTTGTTGATATAAAGATTGTACCTCTAAGTTTTTAATATAAAAATTATTCATCCAATTTAATTTTTTGATGTCAAAAATAGCACCTGATTTTTGTAATCTTGCAAGTGAAAAATTTTGTATTAGGTATTCTAAATTGAATAATTCATCATCACCGCTTGGATGCCAACCTAAAAGTGCTATAAAATTAATTATAGCATTTTTTAAATATCCCTTTTGAATAAAATTTTCAACATGCACATCTCCCTGTCTTTTAGATAATTTAGATTTATCTGGATTTAACAGCAAGGGCAAATGAACAAATTTAGGTGTTTCCCAATTAAAACTTTTATAGAGCAAGACATGTTTTGGAAGTGAAGAAATCCACTCTTCTCCTCTAATAACATGGCTGATTTTCATATAATGATCATCAATTACATTAGCAAAATGATATGTGGGAAATCCATCTGATTTAATAATTATAGGATCATCAATTAATTTCAAGTCAAATTTTATGTTTCCTCTTAATTCATCATGAATTGTAATTGATTCATCTGATTTGATAATAAATTTTACAACAAATTTTTGTATTTTTATTTTTTCTAATGCAGTCTCAACATTATACTCAGGTATTAAATTTTCATTCTTTTCAAAACAAACATATGCTTTTTTTTCTTTTATAAGATTAATATAGTGTTTTTTATAAATATCTAATCGTTGAGATTGAAAATAAGGACCATATTTTTCATTTTTATTTGGTCCTTCATCAAACTCTATATTAAAATCATTTAATGATTGTATGATTTTTTTATCGGCATTTCTAACTTTTCTATTTTGATCAGTATCTTCTATGCGTAATATAAATTGTCCATTGTTTTGTTTAGCAAATATATAATTATATAGTGCAGTTCTTAATCCCCCCACATGTAACAAACCTGTAGGACTTGGTGCAAATCGTGTTCTAATCATTGTTTATTAGTAAGCAAGTTGTTATTGCTGCTACCCCCTTTTGCTTTCCTATAAATCCTAAATTATCTGTTGTGGTGGCTTTTATTGAAATATTTAAATCATCATTTTTAAATGTTTGTTTTATTACGCCCTTCATTTTTTTAATATGAGGCTGAATGATTGGTTTTTGTAGAATAACAGTAGAATCGATATTAATAATGGAAAAATTATATTGTTCTATAATATCATTAAGCAATATTATACTTGAGATATTTTTATATTTAGTATTGGAAGAAGGAAAGTGAGAGCCAATATCACCTTTATTTAGAGCACCAAGAATAGCATCTATAATGCTGTGAATTAATACATCACCATCACTATGCCCATCACATCCAAGGGTATGATGTAAATCAATCCCTCCTAGTATTAGTTGACGACCTTTTTTTAATGGGTGTACATCAACACCATTACCAATTCTATAGTTAGGAATTTTCATTTTCTTATTTCTCAAAATTTATATTATTAACATTGCATCACCATAAGAATAAAATTTATATTTTTTCTTAATAGCTTCTTCATATGCTTTTAAAATTAATTTTTTATTTGCTAGAGCTGCAACTAATAAAATTAATGTTGATTTTGGTGTATGAAAATTCGTAATTAATCTATCACACATTTTAAACTTATAAGGAGGATATATAAATTTATCTGTCCATCCTTCTTTTGGGGTGATAGCAAATCCAGCAACTGTGACAGTTTCTAAAGTTCTTACTGTAGATGTTCCTACAGCCCAAATTTTCTTTTTCTTTTTTCGTGCTTGATTAATAACATCTGCTGTTTCTTTAGGTACGTGATAATATTCTGAATCCATATGGTGTCTGGTTAAATCCTCTACTAAGATAGGTCTAAATGTGCCTAATCCTATATGTAGTGTAATGTATGCAATATTTACTCCTTTTTTTTCTAATTTATTTAATAATGCTTTAGAGAAATGTAATCCAGCAGTAGGAGCTGCAACAGATCCGCGATTTTTTGCATATATTGTTTGATAATCTTTTTTATCTTGAGGTTTAGGGTCTCTTTTAATGTATGGAGGTAGAGGAGAAAAACCATTTTTATCGATATATGAATATAAACTACTTTCTTTATATTCAAAACGCAAAACACGTCCACCAGATACAGTATTATCAATAACATCACATGAAATATCTTTGTTGAAAATTAATTTATTTCCAATTCTAACCTTTCTAGCAGGCTTTACCATTGCCTCCCATAATTCATTTTCTAATTCTCGAAGCAAAAAAACCTCTACTTTTGCATCAGATTTATCTTTGTTTGCATATAGTCTAGCAGAAAAAACTTGTGTGTTATTTAATACTAATACATCACCTTTGTTAAATAAATCTGCAATATCTTTAAATTTTTTATGTTCTATTTTTTCAGAATCTTTATGTACTATCATTAATTTACATTCATCACGTTTTTTTGCAGGATGTTGTGCAATTAATTTTTCAGGAATTTCCATTTCAAATTCTGATAGTCTAGGGGGTCTTTCTACGGTTCCAAAAAACATATTATAATTTTCCTTTCAAGTTATTTTTTTTCTTTTATATTTAAGTATGTATAAGCTTTTTGAAGGGCTATTCTTCCACGGGTTGTGCGTTGAATAAAACCTTCTTTAATTAAATATGGTTCATATACTTCTTCAATAGTTTTAGAATTTTCTGATATGACTACTCCCAAGGAATCTAATCCAACTGGGCCACCATTGAAATTGTGAATAATTGCTTCTAATAATTTGTTATCCATTCCATCTAAACCGTTATTGTCAATATTAAGAGCGTTTAATGCTTCTTTTGCGACATGTTTATCAATTGTACCATTTGATTTAACTTCTGCAAAATCTCGAGTTCTCTTTAGAATTCTATTTGCAATTCTGGGAGTTCCTCTAGATCTTTTAGCAATTTCTAACGCTCCATCATTGTCAATTTTAATTTTTAATATTTGAGCGGAACGATTAATAATAGATAGAAGTTCTTTAGTTGAATAAAAATCTAATCTGATAATTACTCCAAAACGATCACGCATAGGAGAAGTTAAATTACCTAATTTAGTTGTTGCACCAACCAATGTGAATAAATTTAAATTTAATTGAATACTGCGCGCATTCGGACCCTTGTCAATCATAATGTCAATCATATAATCTTCCATGGCTGAATATAAATATTCTTCTACTACGCTATTAATTCTGTGTATTTCATCAATAAAAAAAACATCTTTTTCATCTAAATTTGTTAAAACACCTGCTAAATCACCAGCTTTATCTAATATAGGGCCAGATGTCATTTTAAAATTTACCTGTAATTCTTTTGCAATAATTGTTGCTAAAGTTGTTTTTCCCAATCCCGGAGGACCATACAATATTACATGATCTAGTGCTTCATTTCTTTTTTGTGCTGCTTGAATATAAATTTTTAATTTCTCAATTTCTGATTTTTGTCCTACAAAATCATTAAAATTTAAGGGTCTCAAATTATTTTCATTAATTTGATCTTCTTCAGTTTTTTCAGGTGAGGTTAAATTTTCATTAGAATTGAATGATTTTATCATATGATAGTATAATTATAAATTATTAAAATTGGCTACTTGTTTTTTTGTTTCCATTCACTTTTGGTGTATGTCTGTATTTGAAGTGCATGAATTTCTTTTGTAATTTCTTGTTCAAATATATTATAAATCATTCTATGTCTTTCTATTAAGGGCATTTTTTCAAAATCATTTGAAATAACAATTAAACTAAAATGATCCCCCGTCCCACGTGAATCAAAAACTTCAATTTTTCCATTTTGAAATTTTTGCTCTAATTTGGATTTAATATCTTTTATTTCCATTGTTTAATTTTATTTATATTATAAATTTAAGGAACATTCACTGTATTTATTCATTAAGTAATTATAGGTAATAATTTAAGGACTGAAAGTTGAATTTAAAATTTTTAAATATTATATTTTTTTTAATGACCGGTTTGATTGCCCAAATGCCTTTGTTTGAGAAGGAAAATTTGGCGGTCCAATATTATAATTCAAAATTCTATGATGATGCTATTATTGTATATGAAGAAATTTTAAATGAAAAAATTACAATTTTTGGAAAGAAAAATATTAATTTAAAAAATGAGTTAATTAAGTTATCAGAGCTTTATTATTTAATTAATGATTTAGAAAAATCTAAAGAATATTTATATACATTTATTAATATTCAATCAGAATATATCATTACTTCACAAAATCAATATTTGGAACCTTTGTATATATTAAAAGACATTCATTCTCAAGAAAAAAGTTTTAATAGCGTATTTGCTATTGATAGTTTAATTACTATATTAGAAAATAACAGTAATGCTATTATTAATGATTCTTTATTTACATTACCATCATTAATTGTTAATCAAATCAATAATACTCAAGAAGAAACGGAGTATACTATTAATGATACTGCAATAGACTTGATAGATCAAGGATTTATTTATTTAGATAATGAATTATATTCCCAGGCTGCTCAATTATTTTTAGAAGCCTTAACATTAAATGCGCCTATTTTAGATTTTAATTATTTTTTCACATTGGAATTTAATAATATAGAAGCAAGAGATGAGCTGTATAATTCTTTTTTATATTTAGCTGATGAAAACTCCACATCTTTAGCTCATTTTTATTTAGGTATTATGGAATATCAACTTGAAAATTATAATCAGGCGTTGAATCGTTTTTTAGAATATCAAAAATTTAAAACTAATGATTTTAATTCTAATATAGGTTTAGGAAATATTTATTTCAATCAAGAACTATGGATAGATGCATTGTTTTATTATTATAGAGGGATTAAATACAAACCAAATAACCTTGCTGCTAATTTACAGTTGGCAAAGACGTTATTCAATTTAAATGAATATAATGATGCCATTGATATTTTAGATAACATTAAAAATATTTATTTGAATAATTATGATATTTATTATAACTTGAGTTTATGTTATTTTCAATTGGACCAATTTGATTTAGCTATAGAGAGAATTAATCAAGCAATTTTATTAAACACTGAAAGTGCAGAGGCATATTTTCATTTAGGGTTGTGTTATAATAATAAAAATATATATAAACAATCTTTAGAAGCTTTTAAAAAAGCAATTAAAATCAACCCTTATAATGGAATGGCACATTTTGAACTAGCAAAGATATATCAATTAATATTAAAAAACGATTTGGCTATTACACATTATAATATTGCTAATAAAACAATTGATAATGCTAATTTAAATTATAATTTGGGGATTTTATATTATGAAAATAACCAATATTTAGAATCAATTAATCCGTTAAAAAAATATTTAATTATAAATATGGATGATTGGGATACATTGGCTATTCTTGGAGAAATATTTTTTGCCACCAATCGATTCCCTGAAGCTAGTGATATTTATTTGCGTTTAATTGATCAATTCCCTGACAAAGTAGATTATTATTATCAATTAGCAGAATCATATTTTAAAGTAAATAATTATTCTTATGCAATTGAACAATATAAACAGGCATTAGTATTTGATGAAGAAAATTATGAGATATTATTAAAATTAGGTATCATTTTAAATATGCAAAATAATTTTTCTCAAGCTGAGCTTTATTTAAACAATGCATTGCTTTGTGGAGAATCTAATGAGGAAATTTTAGTTCAATTAGGGATGGCATATGGTGGACAAAATAAATTTTTGCAATCCTTACAGGCCTTTAAAGGGGCTTTATCTCATTCATTAAACAATCCAATTATTAATTATCAAATTGGAATTATTTATAAAGAACTACAAATTTATGATTTAGCTATTGATAGTTTTAATAAATATTTGATTAATAATGAAAATGATTACATTGCGTATTATTTAATTGGAGATTGTTATTCTAACTTAAATAATTATAGCATAGCATTAGAATATTATAATAAATCATATCAATTAAATAACAACCATATTAAATCACTATATAGCATTGGATCTTGTCATTTAAAATTAAATAACAATAAGCAGGCAGCAAAAATTTTCAAATCAATTGTTAAATCTAACCCAGAACATGTACAATCACGATCTGAATTAGTAAATTTATATCTCGCTCTTAATAAATCACGAGAAGCAAAAAAAGAATGTGAAATAATTTTTATGCTTGATCGAGAAATTTATAATTCTATTGGTTATTGTTCTCAATAAATTTTTTTGATATTTTTTTTTTCCGTTTTAAATTATCCAGCTATTTTACTATAATAAATAAAAAAAAATGATAATACTTATTCCACCTAGCGAAGGCAAAGAAAAAATAAAATCAAATAATATTTTATTTGGTGATACAGATTTTAAATTTAAAAAAGAAGTTAAGCAAATTATTAGATTATTAGATTTAATTGATAATGAGGGACTAACAGGTATTTATGGCACTTCACAAGATAAATCTGAAGCTTTTCATCGTCAGAATCAAGATGTTTTAAATAGTCGTTGTGCACATGCAATTGAAAGATACACAGGAGTGGTATATGAGCATATTAATTGGGAAACCCTATCTAAAGAATCTAGAGAATACATGGAAAAACACGTGAGAATTTTTAGTGGTTTTTTTGGCATGCTAACTCCTCTAACAATGATTCCAAATTATAAATTAAAAATGAATGTGCTGTCTCTTCAAAATTATTGGAAGCCCGTATTAACTGAAGCTTTAAAAAATGAAACTTTAATTTTTGATTTATTACCACAAGTTCATCGTAAAGCATATAAACCTAATGATAGTGTAGTATCAATCGATTTTATTGTTATTAAAAAAGGCAAGCGTACTTCTGCGGGTCATTTTGGCAAGGCTGTAAAAGGCAAGTTTATACGCTTTTTAGCTGAAAATAAAATTAATGATATTAAACAATTTGGCGATTTTAATGAAGATGGGTTCCATTGGAATGGTAAGCAGTTTATTAAGGAAATTGACTAATTAAAAACTATGATTGAAATTAAAAATTTTTCTAAAAATTATGGTTCGTTTAAAGCCGTTAAAAATATTAGTTTTAATATTAATGATGGAGAAATTGTTGGTTTTTTAGGTGCCAATGGTGCTGGTAAATCAACCACACTAAAGGTGTTGACTGGCTATTTGACCCCTACTTCTGGTCAAGTATTAGTTAACAATTTAGATATCACACAAAATGCCCATGAAATAAAAAAAATCATTGGCTATTTGCCTGAAAGCAATCCTTTATATTCTGAAATGAACGTATTTGATTTATTGAAATTTACTGCAAATATTCGCAATATTACTGGTTCTGATTTTAGCGAAGCTCTAAATAATGTTGTTGCGGAATGTAGTTTAGAAGGTGTATTGCATAAACAAGTTTCAGAATGTTCTAAAGGTTATAAACAAAGAATTGGCTTGGCATGTGCTATGATACATAATCCTAAAATTTTAATTTTAGATGAACCAGTTACTGGTTTAGATCCTAATCAAATTATTGAGATTAGAGAATTAATTAAAAAATTGGGTAAGAAAAAATTAGTTTTAATGTCTAGTCATATTTTACAAGAAATTGAGGTAACAGTTGATCGTATTATTATTATTGATCAAGGTCAAATTGTTGCTGATGGGTCAACTAAAAAACTAATTAATAAACATAAAGGCAATGTTCAATTAAAGTTAGATATTAAAGGTTCAAATAAAGATGACATAAAAATCATGCAAGATAAAATTGAGCATATTAAAATTAAATCTATTAAAACAACCAAAACTGGAAATATTGTTAATATAGAATATGCTCAAAAACAAGACCCAAGAGAAGATATTTTCAAATTTATTGTTAAATCTAAGTGGTCTTTAGTAGAAATGAATCCACAAAGTGATAATTTAGAAGATGTGTTTAGAAAATTAACACAATCTAAAAAATAAGCATGAATAATATTTTACAAATATATTTAAAAGAAATACGATCATATTTTAATGGTCCAATGGCTTATATATTCTTAGTGATTTTTAGTATTGTAAATGGCTATTTTTTTTCTAATACTTTTTTTATTTTTGGTCAATCTGATATGCGAGCATTATTTCAAATTGTTCCATTGGTGTATTTATTTTTTATTCCAGCTATTTCAATGAGCATTATTTCAAAAGAAAAAAATTCAGGTACTATGGAAGTTATTTGTACTCTGCCAATTAGAGAACATGAATTTGTAATTGGGAAGTATTTAGCTTCTATTACATTAATATTTGTTGGATTGTTATTAACTTCTGTTCATTTATGTAATCTAATTGCGGTCGGAACCAATATTGATTATGGTGCAGTTTTTACTGGCTATTTAGGTTTGTTCTTAGCAGGATGCGTATATGCTGCAATGGGTATTTTTGCAAGTAGTTTAACAGACAATCAAGTGGTAGCTTTTATTATTGCAATCTTTCTAGTATTAATTTTCTTTTTAATAGATAAATTATTGATTTTTATTCCCAACTCTATTTCTGGATTATTCCAATATATTAGTATTGATTACCATCTATCTAATATTGCTAGAGGTGTAATTGATTCTAGAAATATTGTTTATTTCTTTTCTATGATTGGATTATTTTTAATGATGACAATTGAAACTTTGGTATCAAGGAAATAATATGAAAAATCAACATTCATCCTATATGTTATATGTAATTTATGTTATTGCATTTGTATTATTGAATTTGATTTCCATGAATTATTTTATGCGCATTGATTTAACTGATAATCAAATGTACTCATTATCCAATTCTAGTAAATCTACAATTGATAAAATCGATGATCCCTTAAATATTGATTTATATTTTTCAGATGATTTACCTGGTCAGTTACAGAATAACAAAAGATATATTCAAGATTTATTAGAAGAATACGTAGCATATAGTAATAATATTAATTTTTATTTTATCAAGAATGATGAAAACTTTGCATCTAAAGCACAATCAGATGGAATACAATCACAAGATATTCAGGTTATTGAGAATGATGAAGTTACATTTAAAACGATTTTTATGGGAATGAAATTACGCTATAATGGCAAATCTGAAGTTTTGCCAATGTTGGGAGTAAGTTCTGGTTTAGAATATACTTTAACACGCACAATTAAAAAATTAATTGATGACAAGCAGCATACTGTTGGGGTGGCGCAATTTGGAACAGCTCCATTAAGTACAGAAAATTTAAATACAATTTTAGGTGAGCGTTTTGTTATTAAAAATAATGTTTCATTTGATAATCCAGAAAATCAAGATCTTGATTTATTGATGATTGGGAATGTCGAGGGAAATTTAACAGATACTGATCTTGATGGTTTGTCTACATATTTGAATAATGGGGGGAAAGTTTTTATATCACAAGGTAGAGTAAAAGCAGATATTCAATCAGGCCAAGGTATTCTTCAAGAGTCTAATTTGTTTGATTTTCTTGATGCATATGGATTACGCATAGAAAGTAATCTGGTCCTAGATCAAAAATGCAAACAATTAATTGCGAGACAACAATCTGGTATTTTTTCTATTCAACGACAAATTGATTATCCATTTATTCCATCAATTACTAATTTCCAAAAGTCAGATAATGCAATTACAGGACTTGAGGGGTTGCAAGTTATACAATTAGCTTTTCCTAGTGAGATCACCTTTACAGATACAACAAATAAAAATGAATTTATTCCATTATTACAAACTTCTAACAATTCTGCTGTGATGTCTGATCAATTTAATTTAGGAGCAATGCCTGAAATTAATCCTATTTTAAATAATTTAAATGAATCTTCTAAATTGATTGGTGGAAAGTTGTTATTAGAGTCTGGCGGAGAAATTGTTTTAATTACCGATTCACAATTTTTTGATGATAATTCTGTTGCGAATATGAGACTCGTTAGAAATGATATTAATGAAAATTACACATTTATGGAAAATATTATTGATGTAATGCTTGGAGATGCAGAACTTGTTTCTTTGCGATCACGTGAAATTGTTTCTCGTCCATTAATTGATGAAGCTCAAGGTACAGAAAATAGCTCTCTTAGAACAAGATGGAAGTGGATTAATTTATTACTCCCTTCAATTTTAATTATAGGATATGGGATGTTTAGAAAACGTATGAGAAATCAGCGTCAAAAATATTTAATGGAGTCTTATGGATAAAAAATTGATTACGGCATTATCTGTATTAGCAATCTTATTAATTTTATATTTTTTAAATCAATATAATCAGAATCAATATTCTTCTAATGCTAATGTTTTAGTTGATGTTTTTAAAGAAGATATTCAAAAAATTATTATTAGTAAAAATGAAGATGCTATAGAATTAGCTTTAGTTGATTCCACATGGAATATTAGTGGAAATGACAGTTTGACTATGAAAGATAATTTGGTTAATAATTTTTTGAATCAATTATATGAATTAGAAAAGCAGCATTTAGTAACATCAAAAGAAGAAAACTGGAATAAATATGGAGTTGATTCACCTATTGGAACACATCTTGCTTTAATTGGCATGGATGGAAATACTTTAGGTTATTATGTTTTTGGCCGAAGTGCAAATGAATATAATCGTTCTTATGTGCGTTTTAATCAAAACTCTGATGTTTATTTATTAAGTGGAAATATTACATATCAATTACAGACACGCCCTGAATTTTGGGGTGAAAAGCCAAAAGAAATTATTCCAGAAGATTCATTAAAAGTGGTAGAGCCTGCTACTTTATAATACGCTCAAAAATACCTAGATTTTTATTTTTTCTCACATTATCCCAATTAAAATATCGACCATTCATTGTAATATAAATTCCAGGTTCTAAAATTTGTACAAATGATAATGCGCTACCTAAATTAAATAAGCCATCAGAACTTCCAAATTTAATTGGAATCATTGCTCCTGTTAGAATAATTGTTTTATCTTGAATATGTTCAGCTAAAAATTTTGCCGTCTCTACCATTGTATCTGTGCCATGTGTAATGATAATTCTTTGAGAAGCTTCTTTTTGACATTTCTTTATAATGTATTGTCGCTCATCATCTGTCATATTAAGGCTGTCAATCATCATTAGTGTTTCAACTTTAACATTTAAGTGTGAGCGTCCAAGTTCTAATAATTCATGGAGTTGTGTTTTTTTGAAGTATAATTCCCCATTTAATTCATTAAATTCTTTATCAAATGTTCCACCAGTAGAAAAAATTTTTATATATTTCATTGATATTTATTTTTATTGATGTGAAAATATAGTATTAAATTAAAGAGTAAATAAAATAATTTATTATGGCAATTCAAAAATTAGTAGAAGTATGGGACGGTAAAAATATTATTAAAAATAATATTGAGTTTTTAAAAAAGAAAACTCAAGAAGTGCGACTTCCATTATCTGATATTAATAAACAAATTTTAATTGATTTATTAGACACATATAAGGTTACTCCATGTGCGGGTATTGCAGCCAATCAAATTGGCTATGATAAGAGAATCTTTGTTGGATTAAAAGAAGATGTAGATGAAGAAATTGAAGAGAAACAGGAAATTATTGGAAATCCTAATGCTGATAATTATGAATTTTATATTAATCCACAAATTGATCATGTATCAAAAAAATCAATACAAGAGGGTGAAGAGGGTTGTTTAAGTATACCAGAAGTTAGATTAATTGCTGAACGTTTTGATAAGATTAAAGTACGATATTACAATGAAGAAGGTAAAAAAATAAAAAAGCCATTGAGAGGTTTTATGTCTCGGTTATTTCAACATGAGCTTGATCATTTAGATGGAGTTTTAATGGTTGAAAGTAAAAAAATTAAAAAAGTATATCAGATTACAGATAATAAAAACATTCAAATGTTATATAAATATTTAATGGAGGTTTTAGATTAGTTTATATGAATCAACTATTTGATAATAAAATTACATTAGAAAAAGAATCTCATACTTATAAACTTGAAGACAATCCAAATATAAATTTTATTAGCGCGACAACATTTATTGATCAATTTTTTGAGAAATTTGATGCTCTTGCAGTTGCAAAAAAATTAGTAGCCACTAATCGTAGATATATGGACATGACTGTTGAAGAATTATTAGCACAATGGAAGCAGTCTGCTGATTATGGAACTAAAGTTCATGAAGAAATTGAAAATTTCATCTTACATAAAACTCCTGTAGAAGAACAAAAATCATTACAAGGGATTCAGTGGCTTAAAAGTTATGTTGTTAAAGCAAATTTTAAAATTTTTACTGAAGTTATTATTTATAGTAAAGAGCTTGGAATTTCAGGTACGATTGATTTATTATTATTAAATCAAGATACAGATGAATATGTATTAATGGATTGGAAAACTTCAAAACGAATTGATACAAAATCTTATAGAAATAAAATGGGAATTCATTCTGCGACATCAGATGTAGAAGATACCAAATTTAATCATTATGCTCTACAGTTATCATTGTATAGATATTTATTAGAAAAATATTATGGTTTAAAAGTTTATGAACATATTATTGTTCATTTAAAAGATATGGAATGTATTGGTTTGCATACACCATATATGGAAGACACAATTCAACAAATGATTCAAACGAGGATTTAGACATATGTCTTTTATTAAAGAAGTATTAAATAGTGACAACACAATTCAAATTAAAAAATTTAATGGAGAGGGCCTAGCATTAGGCTCTGATCAACATGAGATTAATTTAGATCGGAATTCTGATTTCATATATATTTGTGTTATTGATTTAGAAACAACTGGTTTAGATTGCGATGAAGATGAAATTATTGAAATTGCAATGAAGCTAATTCAGGTTTCTAAAACAAAAATTGAGCAATTAAAAGTTGTTGATGCTTATGAATCTTTTCAAGATCCCGGTATAGTTATTACAGAAGAATCAACACGTATTCATGGCATAACTAATGATATGGTTCAAGGCCATCAAATTGATTGGATGCGAGTTGAATCTATTTTAAATAACAGTCAGCTTATTGTTGCACATAACGCCAGGTTTGATCGTAGTTTTATCGATAAAAAATTAGAGTTATCTAAGGATAAAATTTGGGCCTGTTCAGTAAATGATATTGATTGGGAAAAAAGAAATTTTAGCAGTAAAAAACAAGAAATGTTATGTATCTGGCATGGTTTTTATTATGATTCACATCGCGCAATGATTGATGTTGATGCTTTAATTTTTTTATTAACACATCCATCATATGAAAGTCATCATCCGATACTTGAACTAATTCATAATGCAAAGAAACCAATGTGTTTAATTGAGGCAACACATGCAAAGTATGAATTTAAAAATATTTTAAAGAAACGTCGATATCGCTGGAATGCCGATAATAAAGTGTGGTATACTTTTGTTAAGAATGATGAGATTGATGATGAAAGATTATGGCTAACAGATAATGTTTACAATAAATATTTTCAAGGTAAAATTATTGAAATAACACCAAAAAATAAGTATAAAGAGTATTGATTTATTTATTAAATTATTTTATGCAAACGAATCTTAAAGTTGAATATAAATAGCTCCTAATAGGAGCTATTTTTTTATAGATTAATGATATATAAAAAACAATCAGCCAAATTATTGTTAGATAACGGAAAAGTTTTTTCTGGTTATTCTCTTGGAAAAATAGGTACAACAATTGGTGAAGTTTGTTTTAATACCGGAATGACGGGTTATCAAGAAATTCTTACTGACCCTTCCTATTGTGGCCAATTAATTACTATGACTTATCCACATATTGGTAATTATGGAATAAATAAAAATGATATTGAAAGTCAATCAGTTTTTGCTAATGGATTTATTATTAAAGAAGATTCTTTGCATCCCTCTAATTTTCGCTCAGAACAAAATTTAGATTCATATTTATTAAATAATAATATTGTAGGTATCCAAGGTATTGATACAAGATTTTTAACACGTATTATTCGTGATGAAGGTGCGATGAATGCTATTATCTCTAGTGAAACTTTAGATGAAAAAAAATTACAAAAACAATTAATAAAATATCCTAAAATGGAAGGATTAGATTTGGCTAAAAAAGTTACATGTAAAACAGCATATGATTGGAACACTCAAGGTAAATATAAAATTGCTGCAATTGATTATGGTATAAAATCTAATATTTTAAGACTGTTAGAAAAAGAAGATTGTAAAATAAAAGTTTTTCCAGCTCAAGCAACATTTAAAGAAATAGAGTCTTTTAATCCTGATGGAATTTTTTTATCTAATGGTCCTGGAGATCCAGCTGCTGTTACCTATGCTATTGATGTAGTTCAAGCATGTATTGATTCAAATATACCAATTTTCGGTATTTGTTTGGGTCATCAAATTTTAGCACTTGCATGTGGATGTAAAACATTTAAATTAAAATTTGGACATAGAGGATGCAACCATCCAGTGAAAAATCTAAATACTGGTATTATTGAGATTACAAGTCAAAATCATGGCTTTTCAGTTGATGCAAAAAATTTAAATGATAATATTGAATTAACTCATATGAGTCTTAATGATCAAACAATTGAAGGTTTGAAAATAAAAAATAAACCAATTTTTAGTATTCAATATCATCCAGAGTCCAGTCCTGGACCACATGACTCTAGATATTTATTTAAACAATTTATAACAAATATCAACAATGCCCAAAAGAACTGATATTCAATCAATTATGATTATTGGAGCGGGTCCTATTATTATTGGACAAGCATGTGAATTTGATTATTCAGGTACGCAAGCTTGTCGTGCATTAAAAAATGAAGGCTATAGAATTATTTTAATTAATTCTAATCCTGCAACAATTATGACAGATAAAAATATAGCAGATGCAACATATTTAGAACCTATCGATTTAGATGCATTAGAGAATATTATTATTAAAGAAAAGCCTGATGCATTATTACCTACAGTTGGAGGTCAAACTGCATTGGATGCGGCAATGAAATTATATAAAGAGGGAATATTAAAAAAATATAATGTTGAATTAATAGGAGCAAATATATCTGCAATTGAAAAAGCAGAAAGTAGAGAAAATTTCAAGGTATGCATGAATAAATGTAATATTGAAACAGCAAAGGGAGGTTTTGTTAATTCTAGGAAAGATGCTCTATCATTAATTTATGATATAGGATTTCCAGTTATTATTCGCCCCTCATTTACTATGGGAGGAACAGGTGGTTCTACTGCTTATAATATTGAAGAATTTGAAGAACAAATTGAAACAGGTTTAATTGCTAGCCCAATTACTGAAGTATTAATTGAAGAATCTTTATTGGGTTGGAAAGAGTTTGAAATGGAAGTAGTACGTGATTCTAATGATAATGCAATTATCATTTGTGGCATTGAAAACATAGATCCAATGGGAGTCCATACAGGAGATAGCATTACAGTTGCTCCAATACAAACATTATCAGATAAAGAATATCAAAAAATGAGAAATTGGTCAATACAATGTTTAAAAGAAATTGGCGTAGACACCGGTGGGTCAAATGTGCAATTTGCAGTTCATCCTGATAATGGAAGAATGATTATTATTGAAATGAATCCAAGGGTTAGTCGTTCTTCTGCTTTAGCTTCTAAGGCAACAGGCTATCCTATTGCTAAGATTGCTGCAAAGTTAGCTATAGGATATACATTAGATGAAATACCTAATGATATTACTGGGAATACTATGGCTTCATTTGAGCCTTCTATTGACTATGTTGTTACAAAAATTCCACGTTTTGATTTTGAAAAATTTCCCACTTCTGATGGTGTATTGGGTGTACAAATGCAATCTGTAGGAGAAGTAATGGCCATTGGAAGAACATTTAGAGAATCCCTACAAAAAGCATTTCGTTCTTTAGAGGCTGGCTTAATTGGTTATCAACCTAAAAAAACAGATTATAGAGATTTGGATATTAGTAAAATCAGTTTTCCTACAGCATTTCGGTTGTTGAAAATTTGGGAAGCCTTTAAGGAAGGTTATTCTATAGATGAATTATATCAAAAAACAAAAATTGATAAATGGTTTTTACATCAGTTTAAGTTTTTAGCAGATTTAGATATAATGGAATTATATAATAATCAAAAAATTAATATATTAAAACAAGAAGGATTTTCTGATGAACAAATTGCTTGCTCTGTAAATATATCAGAATTAGATGTGCGCAATCAAAGAATTGATCATCATATTACTCCAACATATAAGATGGTAGATACATGTGCTGCTGAATTTAAATCTGAAACTCCATATTGTTATTCAACATATGAATTAGAAAATGAAATTAAACCATTTAAAGAAAAATCTATTCTTATTTTAGGAGGAGGCCCTAATCGTATTGGACAAGGTATTGAATTTGATTATTGCTGTGTTCAAGCAGTATTTGGTTTACAGGAGCTAGGATTTAAAACGATTATGGTTAATTGTAACCCTGAAACTGTATCTACTGATTTTGATATTGCAGATAAACTCTATTTTGAACCATTAACCTTTGAAGATGTTATGAATATTATTGATTTAGAAAATCCATTTGGTGTGTTAATACAATTTGGGGGACAGACTCCCTTAAATATTGCGAATAAATTATTAGAACAGGGTGTTAATATTATTGGCACTGATCCAAAATCAATTGATCTAGCAGAAGATAGAAAAAAATTTGGAATGATTTTAGATGAATTAAATATACCAGTACCTAATTATGGAACGGCATATTCTATAGAGGAAGCAATTAAAATTGCAAATAAAATTAAATATCCTGTTTTGGTTCGGCCATCTTATGTTTTGGGAGGCAGGGGTATGGAAATTGTTTATGATGAAAATGGTTTAAAAGATTTTGTTGGAAAGGCAGCATTAGTATCTGGAAATCATCCTATTTTAATTGATGCCTTTTTAGAAAATGCTTTTGAGTTTGATGTTGATGCTATTTGTGATGGAAATAATGTGGAAATTGCAGGTATTATGCAGCATATTGAAGAAGCCGGTATACATTCTGGTGATTCTTCGTGTGTTTTTCCAGCATATAATTTAACAGTTGAACAAAAAAACATGATGGAGAGTTATACGGAACTATTAGCAAAGAAGTTTAATACGATTGGATTAATTAATATACAATATGCAATACAAAATGATATTATTTATGTTATTGAAGTTAATCCAAGAGCAAGTCGAACAATTCCATTTATTAGCAAAGTTAAAAATATACCCTATGCTAAATATGCAGCTCAAATTGCAACAGGGAAAAAAATTAATGATTTAAATATTATTGAAAATGAAACAAATTTAATTGCAGTAAAAAAGCCAGTGTTCCCATTTAATAAATTTCCGAATCAAAATATTTTTTTATCTCCAGAAATGCGTTCAACTGGTGAAGTTATTGGTCTAGATAGATATTTAGGTTCTGCATATGCGAAGGCTGAAATTGGGGCTGGAAATAAATTGCCACAAAATGGGACAATATTTATTTCTGTGAATAATGCGGATAAAAATCAAATTATCAAAATTGCTCGTGATTTTAGTGAAATGAATTTTGAAATTATTGCAACTTCAGGAACAGCTAATATTCTTAAACAAAATGGTATATTATGTGATTCAATATTTAAAGTAGGAGAAGGTCGTCCTAATGTTGTAGATGCAATTAAAAATAATAAAATTAATTTAATTATCAATACACCACTTGGTTCTCAATCTAGATATGATGAATATGAAATTGGCAAAACATCAATTAAATATTCTGTACCAGTGATTACTACAATTGCTGCTGCTAAAGCAGCCTTAAGAGCAATTCGAATTATTCAAAATAAACAAATAGAATATTTTAGTCTACAAAGTATATTTGATAAACATGATTAAAGTTGGAATATCAATAACAAAAAATAAATTAAAATATCAAAAATTAGTTGATTATTTATGTTCGTTAGTTGATATAAAGAATAAAATTCAATATGTTTTTTTACCAACTACTCAAGATATTATCAAACATATAAATAATCTTGATGTATTATTAACATATAAAATTCATAAAGAATATTTTAATTATAATAATAATATAAAATGGATACAATTAGGTAATGCTGGTGTTGATGATTCTATGATTCCTTCTGTTATTAAAAGCAAAACCATTATTACAAATTCTAGAGGAATTAATTCTATTCCAGTGGCTGAATATGTGATGTCTGTTTTATTATATTTATCTAAACAAATATCAATGTCTGTTGATTTTCAAAAATCAAAACAATGGACACAATGGGATATAGCAAAAAATATTTATACTTTAGAAAATAAAAAACTTGGTATTATTGGATATGGGGCTATTGGTAAAGAAATAGCAAAAAAAGCTAAAGCATTTAATATGCATGTTAAGGCTATTCGAAGATTGCAAAAAAACAAATCATCAGCTAAAAATATTGATGAATTATTACCATTGTCCTATTTAGACTATATTTTATCTGACAGTGATTTTATTATTATAGCATGTCCTTTGACATTGCATACTAAGCATTTAATTGATAGAAAAAAATTAAATTTAATATCTAAAAAATCATACTTAATTAATATTTCAAGAGGTGCCATTATTAAAGAAGATGATTTAATTAAGTATTTAAAAGATAAGAAAATTAAAGGTGCGGTATTGGATGTATTTAATACTGAACCATTAGATAAAAATAGTGAATTATTTAATTTAGATAATGTATTTTTATCTCCACATATTTCAGGTAATTTTAATGGTTATCAAAATAAAGTTATAGAATCATTTGCTGAAAATTTATTAAGATTTATTGATAAAAAACCTTTAAAAAATAGAGTTTGTAAAAAAAGATTATATTAATGTCAAAATTATATCCTTCCATTGAGCCATATAATAGTTTTTATTTAAATGTTTCGAATCTTCATACAATTTTTGTTGAAGAATCTGGTAATCCATTAGGTAAACCTATATTATTTTTACATGGAGGTCCAGGAGGAGGCATTGAGCCTATATATCGTCAATATTTTAACCCAGATAAATGGAGAATTATTATTTTTGACCAAAGAGGTTGTGGTAAAAGTTTACCCCATTCTGAATTAAAAGAAAATAATACTTGGAATTTGGTTGAAGATATAGAAAAAATCAGACAATATTTAAAAATCAAATCTTGGTTTGTTTTTGGAGGAAGCTGGGGTTCTACATTATCTTTATCTTATGCTATTTCATATCCTGAAAAATGTCTTGGATTAATTTTGAGAGGAATATTTTTATTAAGAAAATTTGAAATTAATTGGTTTTATCAAGAGGGCTGTAGTATGATTTATCCGGATGCATGGGAAAATTATAGTTCTATAATTCCAGAGAAAGAAAAAAATAATTTTGTAAAAGCATATTATAAACGTTTGACTTCAAAAGATAAAAAAATACGTTTAAAAGCTGCTAAAGCATGGTCAAAATGGGAAGCTAGTACAAGTAAATTAATTTACAATCAAAAATCATTACACCATTTTGATAATGATCAAGTTGCAGATGCTTTTGCTAGAATTGAATGTCATTATTTTATTAATAATGGTTTTTTTAAAGATGATAATTGGATTTTAAATAATATTCATAAAATTCAAAATATTGATACATTTATTGTTCAAGGAAGATATGATGTTGTTTGTCCTGCACAATCAGCATGGGAATTACATAAAAAATTAAAAAAATCAGAATTATTTATTATTCAAGATGCAGGTCATTCTATGCTTGAACAGGGGATACAAAATAAATTAATTGAAATTACTGATAAGTTGTAGATTAATTATTTATCACATTTACTATAGCCACAATCAACGCATGAATCGCAGCCATTTTCAGTCTTTAGTGATTTACCAGAGCAGCTTGGACAAATTTGAAAATTAGTATTTAAGTCTAATGATTCTTCATGAATTGTATTATTAGATTCAATTGGAACTTCTTTTAAAACTTCCTCTTCTTGCATGGTTTGTTTTTTTTCTATTTTAGTATCTTCTTCTTTTAAAATTCCAACATCATAAAAGAATCGTTCTATAATAGTGCCCACTTCTGCATAAAAAGAATGAAAATATTTACCATCTTTAAAAGATCCTCCATTTGGATCAATAATACCATGTAATTCTTCTAAAATAAATCTAGGGTCAGTTGCTCTTCTGAAAATTGCAGAAATTAATCTTGTTAGTACGACATACTCTGCAGATCGATTTAAATCTTTGGAATTAATGAAAATTTCTATAGGCTTTCTTACATTTTCAACATCAACATAGCTTAGTGTAATAAATACAGAGTTCTTTACAAAAGCACTTTTCATTTTATAGACTTTAGCAGAAACAACCTCTGGTCTCATTGATGATATCTGTTGAGATAAATTTTTATTTTGTGCTTTTGTTTTATTTGATAGTTCTGATATTTTAGAATTTTTATTTAATTTAATCATTATTATCCTGTTGCATCTTCAAATTGTGTATTAGATATAACTTCTTCAATT
>CETH01014950.1_pt1 | contig 23347 bp, 23 predicted proteins | sample 361461 | NCBI WGS metagenome assembly CETH01 (sample SAMEA2622695, study PRJEB7988) | marine metagenome | isolation source: saline water (ENVO:00002010), including
TTACAGGAATATCAGTAGTACCAAGGATTACATAATTATTCCATGGAACTGCAAATAAAACTCTTCCATCACTAGTTTGAGGGATCATTATTGCATGTTCTCCTTTGAGAAATTCTTTTTCTAGGACAATATGAACTCCCTGACTTGGACGAATTTTATTTTTACTATTTGGTTGATCCATTTTTGAAATCTCATCAGAAAAAATACCTGTAGCATTAATTACGACTTTAGATCTAATAAGATACTTTATGCCAGACAGGGTGTCTTGCACTTCTATACCTTCAACAATATCATTTTTTTTTAAAATATTAGTTACGGCCATATAATTTATAACTTTTCCTGAATGATCTTCAATTGATTGCGCAAGGCTTATTGCCATTCTAGAGTCATCAAATTGTCCATCATGGTATATTATTCCACCACGTAAATCTTTTTTATTAACATTTGGTATTAATTCTAGAGTTTCTTCCTTACTTAAAATTGTTGATGGTCCGAGACCTAAACTACCCGCCATCATATCATAAATTTTAAGACCTAATCCATAAAAGGGGCTGCTCCACCAATCATAGGATGGAATAACGAAACTCAAATCTTTTACTAAATGGGGTGCATTTTTTCTCATAACACCTCTTTCTCTGAGGGCTTCAATAACTAGAGAAATATCTCCATTTTGCAGATATCGAACTCCTCCATGGACTAGCTTTGTACTTCGAGATGAAGTTCCTTTTGAAAAGTCATGTTTTTCAATCAACAAAGTTTTATATCCTCTATTTACTGAGTCTAATGCAGTACCAAGCCCACTTGCTCCTCCACCAATTACAATAACATCCCAAATTAGTTTTGAAGAATTAAGAAAATCAATATTCTTATTTCTATCCATTTTTATGATAAAACTTTAAGAACCCTTTTTTTCCAGATACTTATGATATTGTTAGTTAATTCAGATGATTTTGGAATAAAAGTTTGATCTTCTTCCCACATGTCATAGATTGAATTAATTGATGGCCAGAATTCAGTTGATAAACCTGAAAAAAATGCTGCTCCAAGTGCAGTTGTCTCTGTGATTTTTGGCCTTATAACTTTTGTCATTAATAAATCAGCCTGTATTTGCATTAATAAATTATTTTTACTGGCTCCTCCATCTACTTTTAGAGAATGAAATTTAGTTTTTGCATCTTTTTCCATTTCTAAAATAATATCTCTGGATCTTAATGCAATTGATTCAAGAGCTGCTCGAGCAATATGACCTTTTTTAGTGCCTCTTGTTATACCCATTATTGCTCCAGTTGCATGAGGATCCCAAAAAGGAGCCCCTAAACCTGAAAGAGCAGGAATAAATGTTACACCACCATTATTTTTAACAGTTTGTGCTAATTGCTCAATCTCGGGAGCAGATTTTACGATATTCAGTTGATCTCTAAGCCACTGAACTAATGCTCCTGCAATGAATACACTTCCTTCTATAGCATATGTAGTTTCATTTTTAATACTCCATGCAATAGTGGTGAGCATTTTATTTTTTGATACTACTGGATTTTTACCTGTATTCATAATGCAAAAGCATCCTGTTCCGTAAGTATTTTTAACATCACCTGGATTAACACACATTTGACCAAATAAAGCTGCTTGTTGATCCCCAGCAATTCCTCCGATTGGAATTTCATATCCTAAATGAGATTTATTTATCACTCCAACTATTTCAGATGAATTAGATACATTTGGAAGCATTGCTTTTGGGATTTCTAGTATACTAAGTAATTCCTCATCCCATATTTTTTCATGAATATTGAAGAGTAATGTTCGACTTGCATTAGAGGTGTCTGTAACATGGGTTTTCCCAGAAGTAAGTTTCCATATAAGCCATGTGTCAATAGTCCCAAAAATCAGATCACCATTTTCACCTTTTTTTCTGAAGTTAGAATCCCGATCTAGGATCCATTTAATTTTAGTTCCAGAAAAGTATGCATCAAGAATTAATCCAGTCTTCTTTTGAAAAATTTTATCCTTACCAATTTTTTGAAGATCTTCACATATTTTTGCTGTTCTCCTATCTTGCCATACAATAGCATTAAAAATTGGTTTTCCAGTTTTTTTATCCCATATGACAGTAGTTTCCCTTTGATTTGTTATCCCTATTGAGTCAATTTCTTCAACTTGAATATTTCCTAATTTTATAACATCTTTTATTGCTTTTAACTGGGTTTCCCATATCTCAATTGGATCATGTTCAACCCATCCCTCTCTTGGGAAGAGTTGTTTAAATTCATGTTGCGCTATTGCACATTGATTACCAAATTTATCAAATAAAACAGCTCTTGAGCTTGTTGTTCCAGCATCTATTGATAGAACATAATTTTTCATTTTTATAATTTTATTTCTTTAAATATAAGCTATTTTTAAGTTAAGTTTTAAGAGATAAAATTAATCATAACTCAGGCTTAAAATTTTGACTTTATATAAATTTTGATAAATTTATGCCAGAGAAAATCTATTTATGACGCGTGACATAAAGTATTTACTTGCATATACAGGTCCTATTTCTGTTATTATAGGATTATACTTTCAAGGACTATTTTTTTATTCAACCGTGATCTATGCATATATCATGATTCCTGTCCTTGAATTGTTTATAAATAATCAAAGAGATGATGATAATTTTAATGAAAGTGAAAAAGAAAGTAGATTAAAAAATAAATTTTTTGATCTAATGCTATATTTTAATTTACCATTAACTTTTGGTGTTTTAGCCTGGGGTTTTAGTATTATATCATTTAATTCATTAGAAACATATGAGGTAGTCGGTTTAACAATTTCCTTAGGCATAGTTCTGAGTTCTAATGGGATAAATGTTGCTCATGAGCTTGGGCACAGGAATAATACTATAGAAAAGACTCTTTCAAAGCTATTATTAATCCCTTCATTATATATGCATTTTTATATAGAACACAATTTTGGTCATCACAAAAATGTTGCAACTAAAGAAGATCCTGCTACTGCTAAAAAAAATCAAAGCCTTTATTCTTTTTGGATAACCTCTGTTATTGGGCAATATATAAACGCTTGGAAGATTCAGTTAAAACTCTTAAAACAAAATAATAGTTCCTTTTTCTCATTTAAAAACGATATGCTTTTTTATACTTTGTTCCAATTATTGTACCTATTAATGTTGTACAATTTTTTTGGCATATTTACTCTATTTATTGCTGTATTAGTTGCAATTATTTCGTTTTTGTTACTTGAGACAATAAATTATATTGAGCATTATGGATTGTTACGTAAAAAAATTAATGGCAGATACGAAAAGGTTCAGACTATTCATTCATGGAATTCCAATCATTTTGTAGGTAGAATTGTACTATACGAATTAACAAGACACAGCGATCATCATTATAGAACTTCCAAAAAATATCAAATTCTTGAGAACAAAAAGGAAAGTCCGCAATTGCCTTTTGGTTATCCTACTTCTATGCTTATATCAATGATCCCCCCATTATGGTATCGGTTAATGAATCCAAGATTAGTATAGTTTAAAAAAGAAATAATGATATCTAATGATAAGTACTGGAAAATAAATTTGAAATATCTCATAATATTATTGAGTATCTGGTTTCTAGTTTCATTTGGATTTGGAATTTTATTTGTAGATATTTTAAATCAAATCAAAATAAAAGGTTTTAAACTTGGCTTTTGGTTTGCTCAGCAAGGGGCTATCTATGTTTTTGTTATTTTAATTTTTGTATATGTTTTTCTCATGAATAGATTAGATAAAAAGTTTAAAGAGAAAAATTAATGGATCTTCAATTTTGGATATGGACAGCTGTTGGAATTAGTTTCTCTATTTATATTGGCATAGCCATATGGTCAAGAGCTTCTTCAACTAGTGAGTTTTATGTTGCAGGCACTGGTGTTTCTCCTATTGCTAATGGTATGGCTACTGCTGCAGATTGGATGTCAGCTGCATCATTTATCTCCATGGCAGGACTAATCTCATTTATGGGATATGATGGTTCAGTTTATCTAATGGGTTGGACAGGAGGTTATGTTCTTTTGGCTTTACTTTTAGCTCCTTATTTAAGAAAATTTGGAAAATTCACTGTTCCTGATTTTATAGGAGATAGATATTATTCAAATCTTGCCAGAGCAGTAGCAGTTTTTTGTGCTTTGATAGTTTCTTTTACATATATAGCTGGACAAATGAGAGGAGTAGGAGTAGTTTTTTCTAGATACCTTGAAGTAGACATAAATACAGGTGTTTATATTGGGATGGCGATTGTTCTTTTTTATGCAGTTCTTGGAGGAATGAAGGGTATAACATATACTCAAGTAGCTCAGTATTGCGTTTTAATTTTTGCATACATGTTACCTGCCATTTTTATTTCATTTATGATGACAGGAAATATAATTCCACAAATAGGATTCGGTTCAGAGGGACAAGATGGAGTTTATCTTTTAGATAAACTTGATGGATTGCATAGAGAACTTGGATTTACAGAATATACTTCAGGAGATAAATCAACCCTAGATTTACTTTTCATGATGTCTGCACTGATGGTAGGAACAGCAGGATTGCCTCATGTCATAGTCAGATTTTTTACTGTTAAAAAAGTTAGTGATGCTAGAAAATCTGCTGGTTGGGCTCTTTTATTTATCGCAGTGCTATATACGACTGCTCCTGCTGTTGCAGTTTTCTCAAGAACAAATTTTATACAAACAGTAAACAATCAAATTTATTCTAATCTTCCTGAATGGTTTGACAAATGGGAAAGTACTGGGTTGATAAAATTTGATGACAAGAATCAGGATGGAATTATCAAATACGTTTCAGATTCAAGCTTAAATGAGTTAACTGTTGACGCTGATATAATGACTCTTGCAAATCCTGAGATTGCTCAACTTCCAAATTGGGTTATTGGAATTATGGCTGCTGGTGCATTAGCGGCGGCATTATCTACTGCAGCAGGTCTACTTCTTGTGATTTCTTCATCAGTTTCTCATGATTTAATTAAGAGAATTATAAACCCTTCGGTAAGTGAAAAAAACGAGCTAATAGCAGCAAGGATATCAGCTTTTGGAGCAGTTATAATGGCAGGATATTTTGGAATTAATCCCCCAGGCTTTGTTGCAGCTACAGTTGCACTGGCCTTTGGACTAGCTGCAGCATCATTTTTTCCAGCAATTGTTCTTGGAATTTTTTATAAGCGAATGAATAAGGAGGGAGTTATTTCAGGTATGATTGTGGGTATTTTACTTATGCTTTTCTATATGACCAAATTTAAGTTTGGTTGGTTTGGTGGGGGAACTCAATCTGATTGGTGGTTTGGGATTTCTCCTGAAGGATTTGGTACAGTTGCTATGTTGACAAATTTTTTTATATCATTTATTGTCTCAAAATATACTAAAGCTCCTCCGACTAATATTAGTAAATTGGTTGAAGAGATTAGGACACCCAGTATGGATGAATCTTAAGGGAAGATTATTATGATTTATATTAATTATCTATTAAAAAAAATAATATTTTTTGGAGCACTTTTTTTTATTAATTATTGTTTAGCTCAAGATGTTTTTATCCAAGGAGGAGGAGACTTAAATGATTGGGCTAATTTGTCAAAATACAAGACTGATAATAAGAAATTATATAATTCTGGTAATGATGTAAAAGTTGTTTTTATGGGTAATTCAATAACTGAAAGTTGGTTATATTTTGATTCAAATTTTTTCTCATCAAATTCTTACATTAATAGAGGGATTAGTGGTCAAACAACACCTCAGATGCTGATAAGGTTAAAACCAGATGTTATTAATCTAAATCCCAAAGCAGTTGTAATTCTTGCAGGGATTAATGACATAGCTGGGAATACGGGTCCGATGGAAGTTAAAAATATAGCAGAAAATATTCAATCAATGGCTGAAATTTCTAAAGCTAACGGGATACAAGTTTTAATATGTTCAGTTTTACCAGCTATAGATTTCCCTTGGTCGCCAGGAATGAATCCTTCCATAAAAGTATTGGAACTTAATACATTATTAAGAAGTTATTGCAGAGAGAATAATATTATTTATGTAGATTACTATTCTTCAATGGTTGATAAAAATGGAGGTCTTAAAGTTCCTGAATATACATCTGCTGATGATTTAGTTCATCCGAATAAAAACGGATATGATGTTATGAAGAGTATAATTCAAGACTCTTTAATAAATGTTTTAAAATAGATTAAAAGTATTCTTTGTTTTGTATGATAAAGATGAAGAAACAACTTTTTTAATTATTTCAGGATCTGCGACTGGCTCAATTGTATTTTCTTTTTCTTTCTTTTTTGCTGAAAGATGAATTTCATTAAAACCATTTTTGAAAAAAATAATACAATTACTTTCATTTATTCCCCCTCCAGGCATAATGCTTATTTTCCCATTAGCTTTTGCCTTTAATTTCATTAGCATATCTAAACCTTTTTCTGCTCTTTCAGAACAACCTGAAGTAAGAATCCTGTCAAAACCAATTTCACTAAGTTTATTCATTGATTCTATAGGGTTTTTTAAAAGGTCAAAAGCCCTGTGGAAAGTTATATCTAAAGGTTTTATCATTTCGACTAATTTTTTTAAAATATTCATTGGGAGATCATTTTTTCTGTTTAAGACCCCAATAACAATTCCGTTTATAGGAAGTGATTTAATGTTTTTGATTTCATCTTCTATTAATTTAATCTCTTCTGAGTCATAAAAAAAATCACCTATTCTTGGGCGAATAAGAACATTAATTGGTAACGTTGATATTTTGATTGCAGAATTTAATAACGCTTTAGATGGAGTTATTCCATCATTAGTTAAATCTTGACATAACTCAATTCTATTTGCCCCGTAATTCATCGCATTCTTTACAGAATTAATAGAGCTACAACATATTTCAATTACCATGTATTAAATTTAATAATTATTACATAATTGATATTGATTACGCTGACTAGATTTTAGTTATGTTTCATATATTTGTATTCAGTTCTTTGGAGATTTTAACTAGTATTCCTAAACTTCATGAAAAAAGCTGACATTTCTTATCGGGTTCCAGGAACTTTTGAGGAGCAACGCTTTGAGAAACTTCATAATGTTGTTTTTGATTCACCCGATCAGGCCTCTAAAATTGTTGCTGCAGAAATTGCTGACATAATTAAAAAAAAGAATTCCAATGCTGAAAAATGTATTTTGGGATTGTCAACTGGGTCATCACCCATTAGCGTTTATAAGGAGCTTGTAAGACTTCATGAAAATGAGGGTTTAACTTTTAGGAACGTTGTCACTTTTAATCTTGATGAATATTGTGATATTAAAGAAGATGATATAAATAGTTATCATTTTTATATGTATGAGAATCTTTTTAATAAAATTGATATTCTGGAACAGAATATAAATATTCCTAAATCTAATCTTGATAAAAAATCTATGCGCTCATATTGCTCAAAATATGAAAAGAAAATAATTGATTTAGGAGGGATTGATTTACAGTTGTTAGGAATAGGTAGGACTGGCCATATAGGATTCAATGAACCTGGCTCTAATGTAAATTCTCAAACACGACTTGTTAGTTTGGATCATGTTACTCGTTCTGATGCTGCAAGGGCTTTTAATGGAATTGAAAATGTTCCTGAAAGAGCTATTACTATGGGAATTAAGACAATTTTAGATGCAAAAAGAATCCTACTTCTTGCATGGGGGATAAATAAAAGTGACATTATTCAAAAAACTATTGAAGGTGAAGTTTCATCAATTCTACCAGCAACATATTTGCAAAATCACAACAACTCTTCAATCATTATTGACCATGAGGCAGCTTCATTTTTGACTAGAGTTAATACTCCATGGCTAATTAAAAGCTGTGAATGGGACGAGCCCCTCAAATTAAAAGCTATAAGTTGGCTATGTAAGAAAACAAATAAATCTATCTTAAAACTTACAGAGGAAGATTATAATAGAAATGGAATGTCTGAGTTACTTGCAATTGAGGGTAATTATTATGATCTGAATATAAAAATGTTTAATCATTTTCAAAACAAGATTACGGGTTGGCCTGGAGGTAAACCAAATTCTGACGATACTAAAAGACCGGAAAGATCTAAACCTGCAAAGAAAAACTGTTTAATTTTCAGCCCACATCCTGATGATGATGTAATTTCCATGGGAGGTACTTTTGATAGGTTAGTTACTCAAGGTCATGAAGTGCATGTTGCATATCAAACTTCTGGTAATCTTGCAGTTTCTGATGAAGATGCTTTAAAGTATATTGAAGTGATGTCAGATTTAAAAGAGGATAATCAAAAAAATTATAATCAACTAAAAAAGGAAATAAGTGACAAAGATAGCTCCTCAATAGATTCTCAAAAACTTAGGTTGTTAAAAGGATTTATAAGAAAAAGAGAATCTCTTGCAGCAACCAGATATATTGGAATACCAGATGAAAACGTACATTTTTTAAATCTCCCTTTTTATGAAACAGGTATGGCGCGTAAATTACCCCCAACTGATTCAGATAGAAAAATATTAATTTCACTTATTGAAAAAATAAAACCTCATCAGATATTCGCAGCTGGAGATCTAGCAGATCCTCATGGCACACATCGTATTTGTTTAAATTTAATATATGAAGCTTTAAACAAATTAAAATCTAAACCATTCATGAAAAATTGTTGGGTATGGCTTTACAGAGGTGCCTGGCAGGAATGGGAAGTTCATGAGATTGACATGGCAGTACCCATGAGTCCTGAACAGGTGTTAAGAAAAAGAAAATCAATATTTATGCATCAATCGCAGAAAGATGGAGCAATGTTTGTAGGAGATGACTCCAGAGAGTTTTGGATTAGGGCAGAGGAGAGAAATAAAAACAGTGCTGAGATATACAAAAATATGGGTTTAGCAGATTATCAGGCCATGGAGTTTTTTAAGCGCTATTTTTTCTAGACCTTATAGTATTGATAAAATTAATTTGAATTCCTTTTAAAGACTTTTCTCATTGTTTTAGATGTGACAAACCACAATAAAAATCCACTTATAACAGTTATTAATCCTAGTAGAGAAAAAGCTCTTAGTAGGGTTGTATTAAAATTATCTCTTGTTTGATAGTCCATAGTATGAGTCATCCAAATCTCATTTTATAAAAAGTATTTTTTTTAACTATTAACTAATCTTTGTCTTCTATCTAAAGAAGTTTTGTTGTAGCGAAGGGGAGACTTGAACTCCCGACCTCCGGGTTATGAATCCGACGCTCTAACCACCTGAGCTACCTCGCCTATGTGCGAAAGTATAAAATTATCTTTTTTGAGTCATTAGAAAAAATTAAAAAAAATAAATATAAATGGTGTCAAATAAACTTTTTTAATATATTACACAACAATATCATGAATATGTCCAAAGAAATTTCATATACTTTAGAGTTTAGTTTTCATGCTTCCCCTCAATTATTGTTTCAATATTTATCTACTCCTTCCGGGTTATCTGAGTGGTTTGCTGATAATGTTAATTCTAGAGGCGAAAATTTCACTTTTATATGGGATGATGGAGAGGAGTACGCAAAAATGATATCAAAAAAACCAAATAAGCTGGTTCGTTTTCAATGGATTAATGATGATGAAGATCAAGAAGAAAAGTTTTTTGAATTTAATATCGAAGTCCATGATATAACTAAAGATGTTTCTTTGTTAGTAACGGATTTTTGTCCAGAAGATGAATTAGAGGAATCTAAAATGTTATGGGAAAACTTAGTTTCAGATTTAAAACAAGTTCTAGGGTCAACCTAAGATTTTAAATTTTTATAACTAATTTTCATATGGGTTCTCTGGAGAGTTTGCCCACAAGATAAAATCCCCACCTAATTCTTTCATCTTTTTACTCCAAAGAGATTTAGATTTATTTCTAAATATCTCAGAAGAATTAGAATTTTTTTTTATGATCCAAGATTTTGATTCTATTTCTAAATTTAATTGATTAGGTGACCAGCCAGAATATCCTAAAAAAAACTTTATATCATTGACATTTAATTGTTTGTCATTAACCAAAGAAATTGTTTTTTTAAAATCACCTCCCCAGTAAAGATCATTTTGAATTTGAACACTATTGGGAATCAAATTTCCCATTTTATGTACAAAAAATAGATTTTCTTGATCTACTGGACCACCATAATATAAAGGAAAATCATATTCCATTTCAATCGTTATATCGTTTGTAGTATAATTAAGAGGATTATTTATTATAAACCCAAAAGAACCATTGTGGTCATGTTCTACTAATAAAATTATGGATCGATGAAAATTATTGTCACCAATAACTGATGGATCTGCTATAAGTAATGATCCTGGACTCAATTTAAATTGTAATTAAGATAAAATTTTTAGGAGGACAAAAAAAGCTTCCTTAAAGGAAGCTTTTTATGCTTTTAATTTAACGATTTTAGTTTACTGAACTTGAGAGTTCTGCACCGGCTTTAAACTTTACTACATTTTTTGCAGCAATTTTTATAGTTGCACCAGTTTGTGGATTTCTTCCGTCACGAGCTGCTCTTCTTGTAACAGACCACGATCCAAATCCAACAAGAGAAACACGACCGCCTCCCTTAAGCGTACTACTAACGCCACCAACCATAGCTTCTAAAGCTAGTTTTGCAGCAGCTTTAGATATTCCTGCTCCAGCTGCCATAGCATCTATTAATTCTGATTTATTCATAATTTATAAATTAAAGTTATTTCTACTAACAAATGTATACTCTTAAAGCATAACTCCAAGGCAAAAAGCTCCGAAATACCTACTATTGTTAATAAATTCAGACTTTTGTTAATAATAATAGCTATTGTAGAGCTATTTTACGGAAATATTTTCATCAAAAGTATATCCATTAAGTAAATCATGGGCTAACATACGTTTTTTATTAGGCATTTGAACTTGCTTACAAACAAGATAACCTTCTTTATGGGAAATCAATATTTTTTTGTCTTTTATGATTAATCTGTGAGATTTATTTTGATTTTCACATATAATTGAATCTGAATCAAAAATTTTCATAACTATAGATGTTTTTTTGGACTTTAATGTCACCCATGCACCAGGGGATGGAGATAAACCTCTGATCGTTGATTTAATTTGATCTATTTTTTTTCCAAGGTTTAGATGAGAATTTTCAGCATTAATTTTTGGAGCTAGTTTAATGTCATCTAATAATTTTTGAGGTTTTGCTATTATTTTATTTTTGGAGAGTCTATCAATTGTTTCACATAGTAATTGACTTCCTTCAAATGAAAGTTTGTCATGAAGAGTCCCTGCGGTTTCATTTTCAGAGATTTCTACCTTTTTTTGAAGAAGAATATCTCCTGAATCAATATTTTCATTTATATAAAAAGTTGTTACTCCAGTATATTTTTCATTATTTATTATAGCCCAATTTATTGGGGCTGCTCCTCTATAATTGGGCAATAAAGAAGCATGAAGATTAATAGTTCCAAAAAACGGTATCTCCCAAATTTTTTTTGGCATCATTCTAAATGCTACAACAATTATAAAATCTGGTTTTAGCGATTTAATTTTTTCTACAAAATGATAATCCTTCATATTTTCTGGTTGAAATAAATCTAATCCATTTTGAATTGCAAAATTTTTAATATCAGACGATTTTAATTTTTTGCCTCTTCCTGCTCTTTTGTCTATTGCAGTTACAACAGCAAGAATATTAAATTTTTGCTCCAGAAGTTTTTTTAAACAAACAACTGCAAATGATGGGGTGCCAAAAAAAACTATTTTGTTTTTCAACATGATTAATAATTAATAAAATGATTTGATTTTAGATATTTCAATATTTCTGAAACACGATTTTCAATTGTATCTGGTTTAATTTCAAAGAGCCGTATTTTATATTTTATATATATAGATTTTATATACTTATAGATTTGAATAGACTGCTCATAAGTTTCTTTTCTCTCACTATCAGTTTTGTATATTTCTTTCCATGGAGGCAAAATAAAAGCAATATCATATGAATAGTCTTCAAGTTTGAATTTTATCTTGTTATAAGATTTTTTTATGTAATTAAGATATGCAAAAATATCGTGAAGACCTCTATCAAAAAAAATAACAGGTTTTCTTTTTGATAAAGATAAATTAGATGATTTAATGTATTGTTCTTTTCTTTTTTTTATAAGTCTCTTGCTAAATTCTATTGGTTTATCTGAAAAATAATTTTTTGTCCCTTTCAACTGTTCGGGTCTTATTATTTCTCTTGAAACTTCTTTAAAACAATGAAAGTTTTTTTTAGATAAAGAATTTATTATCTCAGTCTTACCCGAACCCGGGCCACCAGTTATGACTATTTTGCAATTATTTTTTTTCTTTATATCCAAGAGATTTTAAATTATATTTGTTTATAAATTCATTTCTAATCCTTTAAAAATGAATAATCACGAATTTTATTCCAGGTTTCATGAACAATTAAAAAAATCTCAATCTTGGCCTGGTAAATATATGTTTAAATTTATTTTAAAATCGAATCATCCAGATCGGAACAAGTTAGAAGATTTTTTTAAAAAATTTAAAAAAAAAATATCTGTTCGTTCATCATCCAAGCAAAATTATATTAGTATAACGATAATGGTATCGCTTATATCTCCTGAAGATGTAATTTTGATTTATAAAAAGGTTTCTAAGATTAAAGGTGTGATAATGATTTAATTAAATGAAAAGATTTTAAATAATTTCTATGAATTTTATTAATTTGCGGTATAATAAAGCCTTCCTTGCTTAATCAAAAAGATAATTTAATGGAAAATTCTTTAGAATATAATACCAAAAGGTCAAAGCTTGTAATTCCTGAATATGGCAGGCATGTTCATAGAATGGTTGATCAGTTATTAAATACAGAAAATAAAGAGGCTAGAAATCAGATGGCTAAAGCAATAATTGGTGTCATGGGAAACTTAAACCCTCATTTAAGAGACGTTACTGATTTTCAACACAAGCTATGGGATCAATTACATATAATGTCAAAATTTAAATTAGATGTTGATAGTCCTTATGAAAAACCACTAAAAAAAGTTATTGAAGAAAAGCCTGGTAAGTTGTCATATCCACAAACTAATCTAAAATATAGATTTTACGGCAATAACATAATCCGAATGATTCATATAGCAAAAGAATGGGAGCAAGGCCAGTTAAAGGATGCACTAGTTTATTCAATAGCAAATCATATGAAAAAATGCTTTCTGAATTGGAATAAGGATACTGTTGAAGATAGTTTAGTTTTTGAGCATTTAGAGGAACTATCTGAAGGAAAACTAAAAGTTAATTCTGAACTATTACCTTTAACAGAATCATCGGAATTTCTTAAAGCACGATCAAAGAATGGAAATGGGCCTAAAAGTAATTCTAAACACAGAAAGAGAAATAATCGTAAAAGGTATTAGTACATTCTATGTCAAGTTTTAAAATAGAGGGAGGTCATAGCTTGAAAGGAGAAATTACTCCTCAGGGAGCAAAGAATGAAGCCCTACAAGTTATTTGCTCTGTTCTTTTAACATCTGAAAAAGTAACTTTATCAAATGTTCCTGATATACTTGATGTAAATAGGCTGATAAGTATATTGCAAGACATTGGGGTTGAGGTAAAAAAAAATAAGCCAGGCGAATATCTATTTCAAGCAAACAAAATTGATGAAAATTATTTAGATGCTCCAGAATTTAAGGAGAAAGCAAAAGGATTAAGAGGATCAGTAATGCTTGTTGGACCTTTGCTTGCTCGTTTTGGCAAAGGATGCATTCCAAGACCTGGAGGTGATAAAATTGGAAGAAGAAGACTTGATACTCACTTTGGTGGATTAAAAGCACTTGGAGCTAATTTCAGCTATGATAAAGACGATCATTTTTTTACAGTTAAAGCAGATAAACTTCATGGCAACAATGTTTTGTTAGATGAGGCCTCTGTAACTGGAACAGCAAATATTTTAATGGCAGCAGTTTTAGCTGAAGGCAAAACTACTATTTATAACGCTGCTTGTGAACCTTATATTCAGCAGCTGTGTAAAATGTTAATTGGTATGGGTGCAAAGATAGATGGTATTGGATCTAATTATCTAGTTATTGAGGGAGTTGATCAATTAACAGGTGTTAAACATCATATTTCACCAGATATAATTGAAATAGGTAGCTGGATAGGTTTAGCTGTAATGACTAAAAGTGAGATTACAATAAAAGATGTAGATTGGGATTATCTTGGCCAGATACCTTCTGTTTTTTCTCGTTTGGGAATTAAAATAATTCGAAAAGGATCAGACATGCATGTTCCAATTCATTCTAAAGGATATAAAATCCAAAATTATATTGATGGTTCTATTATGACTATTTCTGACGCTCCATGGCCTGGTTTTACTCCTGATTTATTAAGTGTTATTCTTGTTATAGCTACTCAGGCTGAAGGAAGTATTTTAATTCATCAAAAAATGTTTGAGAGTCGTTTGTTTTTTGTTGACAAATTAATTGACATGGGTGCTAAAATTATTTTATGTGACCCTCATAGAGCAACGATTATTGGACATAATTTTAAATCTCAATTAAAAGGAACTATTATGACTTCACCTGATATAAGAGCCGGTATAGCTTTATTGATTGCAGCTCTTTCAGCAAAAGGCACCAGTGTAATCAATAACATTGAGCAAATTGATCGTGGATATGAAAAAATTGATATCAGGTTAAGATCTCTTGGTGCAAGAATTGAAAGAATTTAGATTTACTAATTACTCCCCTAATTTTATTTACTAGAAATTTTCAAATTTTCATTTCTGGTGTAAGAATCCATTTTGTCATATTCCCCAAAAATCTGATGTAATTTATTATATCTGTAATCAAAAATCTCACCTAGTTGTTTCTTTATGACTAGTTGATGTAATAATTTACCAAAAATACCATAAGGAACTCTATAGTCAACAATGTCTTCCATTTCAACACCATTTTTTATTTCTCGAATAAAGTGTTTATGATGCCAAAAGGAATATGGGCCAAATCTTTGTTCATCCACAAAATAGCTTTCTTCTTTAACGTTTGTAATTTCAGTTACCCAATTCATTCTAATTCCAAAAAGAGGACTGACAGAATATTTGATTATTTGACCAGGGTAAATAGATCTATTATCAGAATGGATGATTTTAAAATTCATATAATCAGGAGTTATTACACATAAATTTTTTGGATCAGAAAAAAAACCCCATGCTTTTGAGATTGAAATTGGTAAAGATTGTTTTTTCTTTATTTGAAAAAAATTCATATAGTAAAATTCAGAATTTTATAAATCTATTTTTAAATTAGTAACAAAATAAAACAAAATTTATCATGAAAAAATTAAATTCAACACTATTAATAAAAAACCTTTTATTATCTGCTTTCTTTCTCTTTATTCCTTTTACAGGATCATCTCAGGTAAAAACACCTCAGCCTAGTCCTGCTTCTAAAATAATTCAAACTGTTGGTCTTACTGAAATAACAGTTGAGTTTTCACGACCTTCTATGAAAGGAAGAGAAATTATGGGAGAACTTGTTCCATATGGTAAAATTTGGAGAACAGGAGCAAATCAGAATACCAAAATCACTTTTTCTGATCCCGTAAAATTAAATGGGCAGAATCTTGATAAGGGTTCATATGCCATCTATACTAGACCGGGTGAAGACATGTGGGAGGTTTTTTTCTACAAAAAAAGTGATAATTGGGGGAATCCAAAGAAATGGGAGGCATCTGAAATTGCGGTAGCCCTTGAAGTTCCTGTTACAAATCTCAATAATTCAGTTGAAACTTTTAGTATATGGATTTCGAATCTTTCTAATAATGGAGCTAAACTTAATATAGCTTGGGAAAAAACGAGAATAACTGTAAATGTTGAAGTGCCAACTGTTAGTAAAGCTACAGCGAGTATAAATGAAACTCTTAAAAATAATCCAAAAGCAAGAGACTATTATAATGCTGCTCGTTATTATTTAGAGGAAAGTCAGGATTTAAACTTGGCAAAAAAATGGATAGCTAAGGCTGTCGAAATGGAGGATAATCATTACTGGATGTTTCGTTATCAAGCATTAATCCTTGCAGATTTAGGTGATATTAAAAATGCAATTAAAGCAGCAGAAAAATCTCTTGAATTAGCACAAGAGAATGGAAACAATGACTATGTTCGAATGAATAATAAGTCTATAGCTAAATGGACTGCCATGAATTGAATTAGTCTTTGGCCTTTAAATAATTTTTATTGCAGACAAAAACTTTAACAAAAGTGAAAAAACAATAGTTAATACTGCTCCTATTAGGTTAAGCCAAAGATATCCAACAATATCTAAATAGTAAATTAACAATACAATTATTTGAGATATTATTGCTGCTAGGAAAACAGCTTTTCCATTGACATATTTTATAAAGAATGCAGTTAAAAAAACACCCAAAACTGTACCATAGAAAATTGATCCAATAATATTCACATATTCTATTAGATTTTCAAATAGATTTCCAACTGCTGCAAATAAGATTGCAATTAATCCCCAAAACAGCACAAATCCCTTTGCAACATTTACATAATGCTTTTCACTAAGATTTGGAAAACCTCTTTTATAAAAGTCAATAAGTGAAGTTGTTGCTAATGCATTTAGTTCAGAGGCAGTTGAGCTCATTGCAGCTGAAAGTATAACAGCAATTAATAAGCCTATCAATCCAGTTGGCAAATACTTTAGTATATAAAAAATAAAGACGTAATCTTTGTCATTGCTCTCAACAGATGGTAAAGCTTTTTCTATTAAGGCTTTTGCTTTAATTCTATTTTGCTTTTCTTTTTTTTGAAGAAAAAGATATTCCTTTTTATATGTGTCATTTTCAAAAAAATCTTTTTTGTCAAGAAAGTTTAATTTTTTACTGTGAAGTTCAAAATTTTCATTTTCAAGTTTTATAAAATCTGTTTTAAACTCAGATTTTTTTATCAATTCTGTAGCTCTTGGATTAAAATGAATTGGTGCTTTTTCAAACTGAAAAAAAACAAAGACCATTACACCTGTTAAAAGGATAAAAAATTGCATTGGTATCTTTAAAAACCCATTCATTATTAACCCTTTTTGACTCTCTAAAAGTGATTTCCCCGAAAGATATCTTTGGACTTGACTCTGGTCGGTTCCAAAATAAGAAAGTGCAAGAAAAAGACCTCCAGTTAATCCGCTCCATATAGTATAACGACTTTTAGGATCAATATTAAAATCAACAAGGTTTAATTTTCCGTTTATTCCTGCTATATCTAGTGCTCGAGAAAAATTAATTTCTTCTGGAAGACTCCCATTTAAAAAAATAAAAGCAAGAGACATTCCTAAAAAAATGACAAACATTTGTTGTTTTTGAGTAAGGTTTACCGCTTGAGTTCCGCCAATGAGAGTATAAAAAATAACTAGTAAACCAATTACTATCACCAAAATTTTTAAATTCCATCCAAGAATTACACTTAAAATTATGGCAGGAGCATATATAGTAATCCCTGCCGCTAAACCTCTTTGAATAAGGAATAATGATGCTGTTAAAATTCTAGTTTTCAAGTTGAAACGATTTTCCAGAAACTCATATGCTGTATAGACTTTTAGTTTTTGATAAATAGGTAAAAAGAAAACACATATTATTATCATGGCTAGGGGCAAACCAAAATAAAATTGAATAAATCCCATCCCTTCAAAATATGCTTGCCCAGGTGTAGAGAGAAAAGTGATTGCACTTGCTTGAGTGGCCATTACAGAAAGACCAACCGTCCACCAGGAAGATTTATTCCCTCCTTTTAGATAGTCTTTTATGTTTTTATGAGATCTGTTTTTATAAACCCCGTAGATAATTATAAAAAGTAGAGTTGAGCAAAGTACTAGCCAATCAATTTTAGACATAGTTGAATTGTTTCATTAAGAGATAAAAGAAAACTATATATAGAGTATTTAAAAGCAAAAGAAAAATATAGATTTTATTTCTTTCAAATCTTAAATTAGATGAACTATTATTTGCCTTCTTAGCATTTAACTTTTTTTTCACCTGAAGATCATTTATTAACAATATTCTTTATTTTTTGATATACTTGCGCTGATGGTAAGCCCACTACATTTGTGTAGCTACCAGTTATTTTTTCTACGCCAATTTCTCCAATCCAATCCTGGATTCCATATCCTCCTGCTTTATCAATTGGATCATATTTTTCAATATAGGATTTTATTTCTTTCTCGTCAAGTACTTTAAAAGTTACCTTAGTTGAACTGATGATTCTTTCAAATTTTTTTTTAAAAAGAAATCCTACTGCTGTAACTACAGAGTGAGTTTTTCCAGACAGGGACTTTATCATTTCAAATGCATTTTTTTTATCTTTTGGCTTTCCCAATGATTTTCCATCACATAGAACAACAGTATCTGCGACTACAATTATTTGATTTTTTTTCAACTCATTTTTAGCAACTTTTGCTTTGTTTTTAAGTATATGTTTTACAATTTCAATTCCTTTAAGTCTTTTTGGATAAGATTCATCAAATTTCAATTTTTTGCTTTTAAATGGAATATTCATTCGTTTGAAAAAATCTTTTCTTCTAGCTGAATTAGAAGCTAAAATTAATTCGTAGTCTTTTAAATCAAATTTCACAAATATTTATGTATTATTTTGACTTCCACTTACCTTGAACTCGAAGGACTTGTTCAATAATATCTCTAACGCAACCTTCACCACCTTTTTTATGGGAAATATAATCTGATATCGCTTTTACATCTGAAACAGCATCATTTGGACAAGCAGAGACACCTACTTTTTTCATTATTGTAAGGTCAGGTATATCATCCCCCATATATAAAATTTCCTCATTTTCAAGTTTATACTTTGACCGAAACTCTTCAAAAGAAGATTCTTTTTCAGTTTGCCCTAAAAAAACACTTTCAACTCCTAGGTCTTTCAATCGGAATCTTACACCTTCATTTTTACCCCCAGAAATAATACCAATTTTGTATTTTTCTAATATTGCACATCTTAGAGCATATCCATCTTTAGTATCCATTTCTCTTAACATTTCTCCTTTGGATGTTATTAGTACTTTTCCATTAGTCATAACACCATCTATATCAAACACAAGAGCAGATATTTTTGTTAATCGTTTCTTATAACTTTCTTGATTCATATTTTTTTTCTATTAACTGGGTAATTATCAAATATAGGTTTTTGTATTCTTTATTTCTTAAAAATTTTTCATGTTCTACAATTGTTTTTTCATCGCCTCTTTTTGCAGGTCCAGTTTGAGATTTTTCTGGACCAATTTCAATCGCCTTATTACTTGTCTCCCGAATTATTGAATGAAAAATATCAAAAGGAATTTTTTTTGAATCTAATATTTCTTTTGCAATTGTGAAGAGGTGATTGCTAAAATTATTGACAAAAACAGCAGCTAAATGAACCACTTTTCTTTGTGCAGAATTAATTATATAGGTTTTAGCCCCTAAATAATTACTAATCTGATCGAGTGTATATAAATCTTTTTTGTTTTCAGCCTCTATGCAAATAGGCACGTTTTTAAATGAAATCTTTCGTGACTTGACAAAACTCTGAACAGGATAGAAAACACCTCTTCTTTTTTTTGAATCAATCTCTTTAATTGAACAAAACCCTGAAGTATGTACTATTAGACCTTTTAAATTAATTTTTTGAATTATTTTTTTTATTGAATCATCTTTTATGCAAACAATATAAATATCAGCTTGTTTTAAATTTTTCAGATCATCAATTATTGATGTATTTTTCTGGGCAAATTTTATAACACGTAATTTTCTGTTATACCATTGGATTATATTCATTTTTTTACTTCTAGAAAACTCTCTGTAAAAATTAAATCCTAAATTGCCAGCCCCAATTAAAACAAGATTTAACATATAAATTTTAATAAAAAAGGTTTTGAATTACTTAAAAAATCATTTAAAAAAAGAATAATAAAAATATATATTTTGATATATATAAGTTTCTTGTAATTCATAAACATACAATATCTTTGCTTTCTAAAATTAACTTTTTAATGAAAATTAAGATTGCCAACTTTTTTTTCTCAACCAGATTAACGAGTATTTATTTTGTCCTCTTGATTGTATCTATGGGAATGGGTACATTCATTGAGAGTTGGTATGGCATTAATACTGCTAAAATATGGATATACAATACACTTTGGTTTGAGTTAATTTTTTTTCTTTTAGGGATTAATTTTGTCGGCAACATTTTCAGGTATAGACTTTTAAGAAAGGAAAAATGGGCTGTTTTATTTATGCACCTCTCATTTATTCTTATTCTGCTTGGAGCATTTATAACAAGATATTTTGGTTATGAAGGAGTAATGCCAATAAGAGAAGGTAAAACCGAAAATATTTTTTTGTCCGAGAAAACATATTTGACAATTTTTGCGGATGGCAAAATTGATGGAGTTTTAAGGCGGAAAAGAATAGAGAATGATCTTTTGCTTTCTGAAAACACTAAAAATAAAATAAGTATTAATGATCATTTTAATGGCATTCCATTTTCTATAGACTTTGAAAGTTTTGTTGAAGGAGTTGTTGAGGAATTGGTTTTGGATGATGAAGGAGACAGATATATAAAAATTGTTGAGGCAAGTGGTGGATCAAGGAATGATCATTATATAAAAGAGGGTGAAGTTACAAGCATTCACAATATTTTATTCACGTTAAATAATCCCATACCTGGTGCTATTAATATAAGGTCTGATAAGGGACTTTACTTTTTGAATTCCCCATTCGATGGCAATTTTATGGTGATGGCAACCCAAGAAAAAGGGGATGTTGAAAAAAATATTGAGAAGCCTCTTAAATTAAGATCTTTATATTCTCTTGCAAATTTGCAGTTTGTAATTCCTGAACCTGCTTTAAGAGGTAAGTTTGATTGGGTTAAGGTAAATTCTTCTGATATACAAACACAAGATCTATTGAAATTAAAAGTTGAATCTCAAGGAGAAACTGAAATTGTGTCACTTCCAGGAGCTAAGGGTATTGCAAATGATATGAAAATGATTAGAATAGGTGAATTGGATTTTTATCTCAAATATGGTTCTATTCCAATAAAACTTCCATTTTCTATTCGTTTGAATGATTTTATAGCAGAGAAGTATCCTGGAACCGAAAAGAGTTATTCTTCATTTATGAGTAAAGTAACTGTTGAAGATGAATCATCTTTTGATTATGACATTTACATGAACAATATTTTAAATCATGGAGGATATCGCTTTTTTCAAGCTTCATTTGATCCAGACGAAAAGGGAACGGTTTTATCTGTAAACAATGATTTTTGGGGAACATTTGTAACTTATGCAGGATATATTTTTTTATATGTCAGTATGTTAGGCATTTTCTTTTATGGGAAAACACGGTTTAAAAATTTGTCAAACAGTTTAAAGAAATTAAATTCAAAAGGAATGCCATTAGCTGTATTTTTTGTTTTTATTTTCAGTATTGACCTTAACTCCCAAGACCGAACCTTTTCTTTAGAATCAAATTTTAATTATGATTCTTTAATTCAAGTTAATAAAGTTTCTAAATCTCATGCTTCAAAATTTGGTCGGATTTTAATTCAAGATTTTGGAGGGCGAATGAAACCTGTTAATACATTTTCATCTGAACTTATTAGAAAAGTAAGTAAAAGAGAAAATTACAAAGATCTAAATTCAGATCAAATGTTAATCTCAATTATCCAAACTCCAGTATTTTGGTATAATGTGCCAATAATTTTTTTAAAAAGAGGGAATGATAGTATAAGAAAAATTATAGGTTTAGAAGATAAAGAAAAGTATGCTTCCTTTGTTTCTTTTTTTGACGGAAATGGTAATTATAAAATAGCCAATCAATTAGAGGAGGCTTATAAATCATCTGTCCCTAATCAATTCCAAAAAGATTTTATTGAAGTTGATAGAAAGGTAAATTTATTATACTCAGCTCTTGAGGGAAAAATATTAAGATTTTTCCCAGTTCCTGATAATTTAAATAATAAGTGGGTCTCTTATCAGGAATTAAAAGATTTTAATTTTAAGGGAAGAGACTCTTTATACGTGTATAATATTCTACCACTTTATTTTAATTCACTTAGAATAGCCAAGGAAGATGGTAATTATGAGCAGCCTGAGGATCTTTTAAATAGTTTGATTGGTTTTCAGAGAAAATATGGTGAAAAGATAATTCCATCTAGTCAAAAAATTGATGCAGAAATTTTATATAACAAGGTTAACATTTTTGAAAGACTTTTTAAGTACTATTTGTATATATCATTAATATTTTTTGTTCTGGTATTAGTTCAAATCTTTAAAGAAGCTAAATTTCTTAATCTCGTTATAAAAATTCTAAAAATTTCAACATTGATTTTATTTATATCTCATACTTTAGGTCTGATTTTTAGGGGTTACATTTCAGGACATGCTCCCTGGAGTGATGCTTATGAATCCATGATCTATGTATCATGGGCTACACTATTTTTTGGGTTGATTTTTGGCAGGCGATCTGACCTTACTATTGCTTCTACTACATTTGTTTCATCTATGATTTTGATGATTGCCCATTGGAATTGGTTAGATCCTGCAATTGCTAATCTACAACCTGTTTTAGATAGTTACTGGTTAATGATTCACGTTGCCATAATTGTTGCGAGTTACGGACCTTTTGCTTTGGGAATGATTATAGGTTCAGTTTGTTTATTACTTATGATTTTATTGAATAATAAAAACAGAGATAAACTTAAGAATAAGATTAGAGAGTTAACTATAATTAATGAAATGTCTTTGACTGTTGGTCTAATAATGCTTACAATAGGAAACTTTTTGGGTGCTATGTGGGCAAATGAGAGTTGGGGCAGATACTGGGGGTGGGATCCAAAAGAGACATGGGCTTTAATCAGTATTATGGTATATGCTTTTGTAATTCATATTCGTTTAATACCTGGTTTTAGAACCTCTTGGCTCTTCAATTTTTTAAGTGTTATTGCATTTTCAAGTATCCTGATGACATATTTTGGAGTTAACTTTTATTTGGTTGGACTGCATTCATATGCCAGTGGAGATAAGGTTATAACTCCCAATTTTATTTATTATTCTTTATTGGCAGTTTTTATTTTAGGATTTTTATCTTATTTCCGTTCAAAGAAATTTTTATAAATGATCAATTTCTTTGATTAAATTATGACAATAACTGTAGTGAGTTTTTAGTAGATCATCATTATTTTTTTTCAAATTTTTAAAATAACGTTCCATCTCACCAATTTTTTTGTATAAATAACCTTGTATTTCAGGATTCAATTTTTGATCTTTTGATAATTCAATAATTC
>CETH01184480.1_pt1 | contig 23338 bp, 24 predicted proteins | sample 361461 | NCBI WGS metagenome assembly CETH01 (sample SAMEA2622695, study PRJEB7988) | marine metagenome | isolation source: saline water (ENVO:00002010), including
TATTTCTTATTGTTCCATTTGGAGATCTCCACATTTTTTTTAGTTTAAACTCCTTAACTCTTGCCTCATCAGGAGTTATAGTTGCACATTTAACTCCCGCCCCATATTTTTGAATTGCTTTAGCACAGTCAATTGTAACTTGATCATTTGTTTTATCTCTATTTTCCATACCGAGATCAAAATATTTTAGATCAATATCTAGGTAAGGTTTGATTAATTTATCTTTTATGAAAGACCAAATTATTCGTGTCATTTCATCACCATCTAGCTCAACAACTGGATTTTTTACATTAATTTTGGCCATAATAAAAAATTAATTTGATAATTTAAGATTTTTATACATATTAACCTATAACTATCAAATTATAACTTATGATGCTTGAAAAAATATTCCCAAAGTTACACCAGGAAGGGTATAAGTTCTTAGCTATATCAGGTGTTGTTACATTAATTTTATGGTCATTTTCCAATTTTTTTGGATTTATTTTTACAATAATCACTATTTGGGTTTATTACTTTTTTCGAGATCCTGAAAGAGTAATAATTGATAATGATAACTATCTTGTGAGTCCCGCAGACGGACTTGTGACGGATATCAAAGAGTTAAATGGTCCCATTGAACTAGGTCTTGAAAATAAAACTTTTACTAGAGTCAGTATTTTTATGAATATTTTTAATTGTCACGTTAACCGATCACCAACTTCAGGAAAAATAGAGGATATTTTTTATAAACCAGGTAAATTTTTAAATGCATCATTGGACAAAGCTAGCGAAGAAAATGAAAGGAATTATTTTAAGATAAAAAACACCAAAACCAACGAAGAAATAGTAGTAGTACAAATTGCTGGTTTAATTGCTAGAAGAATTGTTACCCAATCAGAAAAAAACCAAGATATTAAACAAGGAGAAAGAATTGGCATGATTAGGTTTGGTAGCAGAGTTGATTTATACTTTAACAACAGAAAAATTATGGTAAAAGTTGGTCAAAATGTTATTGCAGGTGAAAGTTTGATATCGGAAAAATAAATGCAAAAAAAAAATAAATTTAAAGTAGTTTCTGTAAATAAGACCAGATATATATTGCCAAGTGTATTAACACTCATTGGTGTATGCTTAGGTATTAGCTCAATCAAATTTGCAATGGATGGAAATTATAGTTTTGCGGTCTTATTTATAGTTATCGCTGCAATATTGGATGGTCTTGATGGAAGAGTAGCAAGAATGATCAAAGGAACTTCAGAATTTGGTAAAGAGTTAGACTCTCTAACTGATTTTGTAAGTTTTGGGATTGCCCCAGTTTTTGTAGTTTACTTCTGGGAATTAAACCAGTTCGGTAGAGTGGGTTGGCTTATAGTATTACTTTTCTCAGTTTGTTGCGTTCTTAGGCTTGCAAGATTTAATCTAACAAAATTTGAAAATAATGAAGAGTGGAAAATGAATTTTTTTCAAGGCATACCTTCCCCTGCTGGCGGATGTCTAATTTTGTTTCCAGTTATGTATGAGCTATCAAGTTTTAGCAGCTTATTTCAAATAAAAAATATAAGTCCTTTTTTAGTAGTTCTGTCTTCAGTTCTTTTAATTAGCAAGATACCAACCTTTTCATTTAAAAAAATAGTAGTACAAAGAAAGATGACATTATTTCTTTTGTTGGGATTTGGTTTATTTTTTGTTTCTATAATTCAATTTACATATGAAACAATGGCGATCTGTTGTGTGATATATTTACTTTTAATTCCAGTCAGCATTTATAACTATAGATCTAAGTTAAAAAGTGCTCAAAATGATACTATTGAGGAAGATCAGAGAGATATCTTGTAATTTCTAAAATGGATAACAAGAGTTATCAAGATCATTTTTTTAAAAAAGCAAAAAGATTAGGTTATAGATCAAGATCTGCCTTTAAACTAATTGAATTAAATGAAAAATTTAAATTTTTGAAAAATTCTATAAATTTATTAGACCTGGGTTCTTATCCTGGTGGTTGGTGCCAGGTAGCAAAGAATAAAAATAAAAATGGAAAAATTTTAGGTTTGGATAAAAAATTGGTGGATGAAATAAAAGGTATAAAGATTATTAAGGGAGATTTTTTAGATCCAAAATTAATGTTCACAGTTCAAAAATATTTTGATTCGGGAATTGATGTAATTTTATCTGACATGGCCGCAGATACTACGGGAAATAAAAGTCTAGATTGTATTAGAACAAATCAGTTATGTTTAGAAGTTTTAAAATTCGCTAAAAATGTTTTAAAAAGTAACGGTGTCGTTGTTTCAAAAGTATTTATGGGTGAGGATTTTGAAGAGGTCAAGGATATTGGAAAAAACCACTTTAAAAAAATTAATTTTTTTAAACCGAAATCAAGTAGAAATGAGTCAAAAGAGACTTATATCCACTGCGTCGGATTAAATGCTTTATAATATTTTAAAATTGTATATAAATATTTATGGCGACTATAAAAGAATCTTTAACCTTCGACGACGTAACTTTAGTTCCCCAATATTCATCAATTTTACCAAGTCAAGCTTCTGTTAACACAATCTTAGCTCCCAATATTAAACTTAAGATACCTTTTATGTCATCTGCTATGGATACAGTAACAGAATCAAAAATGGCAATCGCTATTGCTCAACAAGGTGGGATTGGCGTTATTCATAGAAATTTAAATATTAGCAAGCAATGCCAAGAAGTTAAAAAAGTAAAAAACAAAAAACTTATTGTAGCTGCTGCAATTGGTACCTCAAACGATGACATTTTAAGAGCTAGAAAGTTAATAGAAAATAATTTGGATTTAATAGTTATAGATACAGCTCATGGACATAGTAAAAAAGTTATATCCATATTAAAAAAAATTAAAAAAATTGCAAAAAAAATACCTATATGTGCTGGAAATATTGCTACAGCTGAGTCGGCTAAAATTTTAGTGAGTGAAGGGGCTGATATATTAAAAGTTGGAATTGGCCCAGGTTCAATTTGTACAACTAGAATTGTTTCAGGTATAGGAGTTCCACAAATTAGTGCTGTTATGAATGTTAAAAAAGGTATTGGTAAAAATAAGAAAGTAAAAATTATATCAGATGGTGGTATTAAATTTCTAGGAGATGCAGCTAAAGCTTTAGCAGCTGGAGCCGATGCTGTGATGATGGGTTCTATTTTTGCAGGAACAGAGGAATGTCCAGGAAAAAAATTCAAACACAAAAATAAGTTTTATAAATCCTTTAGAGGAATGGGTTCAATAGGAGCGATGATGGATGGATCTTCAGGAAGATATTTTCAAAAAAATTATAAAGATAAGTCAAAATTTATTCCAGAAGGTGTTGAAGGAAGAATAGAATTTAAAGGGAAAGTAGAAAGGATAATCTATCAGCTGACTGGGGGATTAAAATCATCAATGGGTTATATTGGAGCAAAGGATATTCAAGGTTTGCAAAAAAAATCAAAATTTGTCAAAATTACAAAGGCCGGATTTTATGAAAGTATGGTTCACAATGTCGAAGTTACTAATGATGGAAAAAATTATTTAATATGAAAAAAACAAAATTACTATTTGTGTCATTATTTGTAATATTATTTTTTAACAATACTCTTTTTTCAAAAACTGATTATTTTTTACAAGGAAAAAAACTTTTTTTAGAAAAAAATTTTGATAAATCAAAATTAAAATTTGAAAAAGATATTGTGTTTAATCCTAAAAATGAAAAATCATATCTATATTTAGCTAAAATTTTTAAGGAAAAAAAAAATGATAAATTTGAAGAACAAAATTTAAATACTGTTATTTTATTAAATCCAAAAAATGAGGAAGCTTTATATCTTTTGACTCTTCTAAAAATTAAACAATCAGATTACCAAAAAACTGTTAAGTTAATTGAAACTTTTAAAAAAGTTTGTACAAGTTTTTGTAAAAAGGAAAGTGAATTAAATAAAAAACTTAAAAATCTAGAACCTCAATAAATGGTACCCAAACATCCAAAAAAAAAAATTTTAATTGTTGATTTTGGATCTCAAGTAACCAAGCTTATAGCCAGACGAATAAGAGAAATTGGTGTCTACAGCGAAATAGCTACTTTAAAAGATATAAAAGATCCAAAAAATTTAAAAAACACATATGGTTTAATTTTTTCTGGAGGCCCATCTACAGTAACAAAAAAGTCTTTTCCATCAATTCCCAAATATATATTTTCTCTTGATTTACCTATTTTGGGAATATGTTATGGACTACAACTCATTGCAAAGCAGTTTGGCGGGCAAGTAAAAGGCAATCAGAAAAGTAGGGAATACGGAAGAACTCTTATAAAAAAAATTAAAAGTTCACCTTTGACTGAAAATTTTTATTCCAATAATAAAAATGAAGTTTGGATGAGCCATCAAGATTGTGTAACAAAAATACCTAAAAAATTTCATACTTTAGCATCAAGTAAAAATTCACGATATGCCATTTTAGAGTCTAATAGTAAAAAAGTTTTTGGTATACAATTTCATCCAGAAGTAAGTCATACAAAAAATGGTTCTGTATTATTAAAAAATTTTGTTTTAAGGATCTGTAAAGCTAAGAGAAACTGGAAAATAATAAATTATAAAAAAAATATAATTTCTGATATAAAAAAAATAACTGGATATAAAAAGACTATTTGTGCTTTGTCAGGTGGTGTGGACAGTAGCGTTACTGCTTTAATTCTAAACAAATCTATCAAAAAGAAACTTACTTGTATAATGGTAGATACTGGTTTAATGAGAAAAAATGAGTTCAAGGATTTAAATAATTTATTCAAAAAAAAATATAAAATTAATGTAAAATTAATAAATGAAAGCACCTTATTTTTGAAAAAATTAAAAAACGTACACGATCCTGAAAAAAAAAGAAAAATAATAGGAACTCTTTTTATAAAAGTCTTTGAAAGGGAAGCTAAAAAGATAAAAGGTGTAAAATACTTAGCCCAAGGTACACTTTATCCCGATGTAATCGAGAGCAAATCTGTAACAGGTAGTGGAACTTCCAAAATCAAATCACACCATAATGTAGGCGGCTTACCAAAAAAAATGAGGCTAAAGTTAATCGAACCCCTTAAAGAGCTATTTAAAGACGAAGTAAGAAAACTAGGAATATCCCTTGGCTTAGATAAAAGAATAGTTAATAGACATCCCTTTCCAGGGCCAGGGCTGGCAATTAGAATTATAGGAAATATAACACCAGAAAAAATTAAAATTCTACAGGAAGCTGATCATATTTTCATTAAAGAACTTAAAAAATATAACCTTTACTCAAAAATCTGGCAGGCTTATGCAGCTTTACTTCCCATAAAAACAGTTGGTGTCATGGGCGATAGTAGAACTTATGAGTACACATGTCTTATAAGAGCAGTAGTATCAAAAGATGGAATGACAGCAGACTATTTTTCATTCCCAAAGATATTTTTAGATAATATCTCTAATAAAATTATAAATAATGTTATTGGAATTAATAGAGTGGTGTATGATATAACCTCAAAACCACCTGGAACAATTGAACTTGAGTAAAATTATATGAGTAGAAAAATCTCTGAAATAAAAAAAAGTAAGTCAAAAAAAAAATTAGTTTGTTTAACAGCTTACTCTAGACCAATATCAAAAATACTAGATAATCACTGTGAAATAGTTTTAGTAGGAGACTCAGTTGCAACTGCACTTTATGGAATGAAAAATACAAGAGAAATTAATTTAGAAACAATGATTAATCATGCAATAAGTGTAAAAAAATCTTTAAAAAGAAGCTTGATGGTTTTTGATATGCCTCACAAGACATACAGAAATATAAAAGAAGCAAGGAAAAATATTAAAAAGATTACGAGACATGTTAAATGTGATGCGTTTAAAATAGAAAGCAATGGAAATAATTACAAAATAATCAAAAATCTCGTAAAATCTGGAGTACATGTAATGGGTCATATAGGTTACACCCCCCAATTCAAAAAAAAATTTAAAGTTGAAGGAAAAAAAACTGATGAAGAAAAAAAATTGATTAAAGACGCAAAGATGATAGAAAAAGCTGGAGCTTTTTCAATAGTTTTAGAATGTGTTACAAAAAAAACTGCTTACAAAATAACTAAGTCTCTGAAAATTCCAACAATTGGTATTGGCTCATCAAACATTTGTGATGGCCAAATTTTAGTTACTGATGACGTCTTAGGTTTAAGTGGTTTTTACCCAAAATTTGTTAAAAAATACGTTAACCTAGGAAATATTATTGATACAGCTGTAAGAAAATTTAAAAAAGATGTAAAAAATAAAAAATTTCCAAAAAATTTAAATACTTATTAAAATGAATGATCAAATAAACGAAAAAAGAAGTATTTTTGATATAATTAAGTCAAATTTAAAAATAATAATTTCTTTAATTTTATTAATACTAATCTCATTAGTTATTTATGCATGGATTGAGAACAGTGCAAATAAAAAAAGAGCAAATTTATCTGAACAATATATTGATGCTAAAATATTTTTAAGTGAAAAAAACGAGAGTGAAGCACTAAAAATACTCGAAGAGATTATTGATAAAAAAGATTCTACATATTCAGTTCTCTCACTCTACCTTATTATAGATAGAGATCTTCAAAAAAATGGAAACAAGATTTTGGATTATTATAATAAAGTAATATCAATCAACAGTTTAAAAAAAGATGATTTAGATTTATTAAAATTTAAAAAAGCTGTATTTATCTCATATAGATCTGACGAAAAAGAAATTTTAGAACTACTAAATCCAATTATCAATTCCGACTCAGTTTGGAAAACTCAAACTATTAAATTTTTAGCTGACTTTTATTTTTCAAAAAAAGAATTCAACAAAGCTAATCTATATTACTCACAACTTTTAGAGTCAGAGAATTCAAATTTAAACAGAAAAGAAATTGAACAAAAAATTAAAAATAAAAAATAATGAAACTAAAACATTTTTTTTATATTTTTCTATTAATACTATCAGTAAATTGTTCATTTGATAACAAAAGCGGGATTTGGAAAGATCATAATAAAAAAATAATCGAAGAAGTTAAGGGTAAGGAAAAAAGGACAAGAATTTTTCAAAAAAGCAAAGTCTTCGACGAAGAGATTCAAAATCAAGATATTATAATTTTAACCAAGAAAATTAAGAATGTAAATTGGATTGAGGAAAATTTATCTCAAACAAATAATATTCCACACTTGAATTATATTAATAAAAAAACCAGAGTGTCAAAAAGTGGTAAAATTGGAAAAACCAAATTTTTAAATGAGGATACCTTTTCAGAACCTCTTATTTTAGATGAGAGTCTTTATTTTTCAGATCTAAGTGGAAATATTTACAAATACTCACTCATAAATGAAGAAATAGTTTGGAAATTTAATTTTTATAAAAAGAAATTCAAAAGTATACCTATAAAAGTTAATTTAAAAATAGTTTCAAATAATTTAATTGCTGGTGATAGTTTAGGATATTTTTATAAGATTGATCTAAATACAGGAAATCTTAAATGGGCAAAGAATCAAGGTGTTCCTTTTACATCAGAAATAAAATCATATGAAGATAAAATATTTCTACTTAATCAAGATAACAAGTTTTATATTTTCGAAGATCAAAAAGGTAATAAAGTTTTAGATTTTGAAACATTTCCAGTTATTCTAAAAAAAAATAATAAACAAACACTTGCTTTAGATCTCAATAATAATTTATTTTTTGTAACATCTGCTGGACAAATATTTTCTCTAAATTATACGAATTTTAAAATTAATTGGTTAAAGTCTCTTAAAGATACAGCATCTTCAGAGGATTTAGGTATTTTTTATTCGTCACCTATAGTGCTCGAAGATGATATGATTTTTTTAAGCACTGCTAGGACAACAATAGCTTTAAATTCATTTACAGGTCAGACTATTTGGGAAATTCCTTTTGGTACTAGAATTAGACCCATTGTTTCAAATAGGTTTATTTTTTTAATTTCTAAAAGTGGTTTCTTGATAAATCTTGACAAAAAAAATGGTAAAATATTATGGTCAAAAAAACTCCCGAAAACTAAAGAATTAAATCTTAAAAAAATTGGAGAGGCAAATTCTCTTCTTTTATTATCTGATCAAATATTTTTTACTACAAAAAATGGTTATTTATTTTTTATTAATTACGAAAATGGTGAAATTTTAAATTACGCGAAAGTTGCTAAAGGATTTTACTCAAAACCTATAGTGGCAAATGGTAAAATTTATTTAATTGATAAAAATATGAGGCTATTGGTTTTTAATTAATTTAATTATTTGATTTGCTACTCAATAAAGATAATTGACTTACAATCTTATTGTCATTTTGGTCAACTCTTTCAATTGGATATTCGCCTGTAAAGTAATGGTCCGAAAATTGAGGATACAATGTGTTTCTTTTTTCGTCGCATAAAGCTTTATAAAGGCCATCCAGACTTAAGAATTTAAGAGAGTCTGCACCAATAAACTTTTGCATTTCCTTTAAATTTTTGTTTGCAGCTAAAAGTTCTTCTTTTGTTGGCATATCTATTCCATAAAAATCAGGAAATTTTATTTCTGGACAAGCAATTCTAACATGAACTTCTTTTGCTCCAGCTTCATAAATCATTTTAACAATTTTGTGACAAGTTGTACCTCTAACTAAAGAATCATCTATAAGAACAATTGACTTATTTTTAATTGAGGAAGTATTTGCGCTTAACTTTAATTTTACACCCAAACTTCTAATGCTTTGTGTAGGCTCTATAAAAGTTCTTCCGACGTAGTGATTTCTAACTAGCCCAATTTCAAAGTTCATTTTTTTATTTTGGGAATAACCAATAGCTGCTGGAACACCCGAGTCAGGAACTGGCACGACAATATCACCTATATCTTCACTTTCTTTGGCTAATTGATTTCCGAGATTTTTTCTGTACTCGTATGCATTTTTTCCATTAATCAAACTATCTGGTCTTGAAAAATATATATATTCAAAAACACATGGTCTACTTTTCTTTTTTGGAAATGGTTTAAAGCTTTGAATTTTTCCATTTTCAATAACCACAATCTCGCCGTTATCGATTTCCCTAATAAATTTTGCTCCAATTATATCTAAAGCACAAGTTTCTGAAGTTAGAACGTAAGAATTTTTTATCTTTCCTAGTACCAAAGGTCTTATACCTAGTGGATCCCTAACACCAATAAGTTTTTTATTAGTTATCATGACCAGAGCGTAACCTCCTTGAATTTGAAAAAGTGCATCTATAATTTTATCTATAATTTTAATTCTTTTTGATCTAGCAACCAATTGAACAATTGTTTCCGTGTCACTTGTTGTTCGAAAAATTGCACCATTTTTAACTAAATTTTCCCTTAGAGTTAGTGCATTTGTTAAATTCCCGTTATGTGAAATCGCTATACCACCTCCGTGAAGATCTGCAAAAAAAGGCTGAATATTTCTAAGAGATGTTTCCCCAGTCGTAGAATAACGATTGTGTCCAATAGCAAACTTACCCGGCAACTTTTTTAATACATCTTTATTTGTAAAATTATCACCAACCAATCCATGTCTTTTTTCTGAATGAAAACTTTTTCCATCAAATGATACAACCCCACATCCTTCTTGTCCTCGATGTTGGAGAGCATGTAAACCAAGAGCAGTTAAAGCAGATGCGTCATGATTATCATGAATTCCAAAAACACCACATTTTTCCTTAATTTCTTTCATACTAAATTTTTTTTATCTCTTCTTTAGTTTCGTTTAAGTTCTTTCTACTCGGGAATTCCTCTATTAATAATCGACTACCTTTTTCAGTTATTGGGAAAAAGTAAGAATTCTTTAGACTAATATCCCATTTTTCGTATGAATGAAACCAATTTAAGATTGAAAAAATACACACAATAAAAACATAGCCTTTAAAGATACCAAAGAAAAATCCAAAAACTTTATCAACAGATCCCATGCCTGTGTATGAAAAAAGACGCCCCAGCGATCTACCAAGAAGAATCAAAACAAATAATGATAAAATATAAACAGCTATTCCCAAACCAATTCCTGTAAGAAATGCATTATTAATATATTCCGATATATACGGCTCTAATTTTGGAACTATTATTATAGTAATTATTAAAGCTAGTATCCATTTTAAAAAAGATACAAGGCTTATAAAAAAGCCTTTTGCAAAACATTGGATAGAAAAATAACCTATAAAAATTAAAAAAATTAAATCAAATAATACTACATTTTCTTTAAAAAAAGATAGTAGTTCACTCATTTCCAAATGGTTTAAAGGTTAAAATTAATCTTGGTAAAAGTGTAAGTACAGACAACATTGCTAATAGCATTGCTATACCTGTAAAAACACCAAAATAAATTGTAGGTATAAAATTAGATAAAACAAGAATTGAAAAACCAAATACAATTGTAATTGAAGTATTTAATATTGCTACACCAACTGTTTCATGACATTTTTCGAGAGTTTTATTATAATTTTTTAATTTTTTAAACTCTTCCTTAAATCTGTAAATATAGTGAATACTATTATCTACAGCTATACCAATAGTAATAGCAGCAATTGTAATTGTCATCATATCAAGAGGTATTCTTAGCAATCCAATCAACCCAAGTATTAGGAATGCAGCCATAAAATTCGGCACCACACCAATAAATGAGAGAGTTAGATTTCTAAATAATATCAAAAACATCAATGTAATACCCGCCATAACAATTCCTAGTGTTAAAATTTGAGATTTAAATAGACTTTGGAGAAGATTATTAAACAATATTAATACACCAGCTAATTTAAACTCTTCTTTTTTTAAACCCAATTTATTTACTAAATCATAATTAATTTTTTTAATTAATTCATTCCTTCTTAAGTCCTCTTTAGAATCTAGGACTCTAAGGCTTATTCTAGCCTCATCATTTTCTATTGAAATATAGGGATCAATTATTTCTTTTTTGATTGCATCTGGTAGTTTTGTATATAAAACACCCATTTCTAGGGCCTGTAATTTTTTTCCATCATTTAAATCTTCAGCAACTCTTACCATTGAAGCAAAAGAAATTACTTTTCCAATAGGATCTAAATTATCTAGGTAGTCATGAATTTGAGTAATTTTATCAATTTTATTTCTCGTAAACCAATATTTTTCATCATCTTGATCGTCATCGCCCCAATCATCATCATTATCCGTATTATTTTTTTTTGGAAATTTAATTATTATATCAAGTGGAGTTGTACCTCCTAGCTCATTATCAATTAACTTCATTCCTTTATAAATTTCAGTATCTTTATTAAAATAATTTATAAAGCTGTTTTCCACTTCAAGTTTTGAAATGCCCAGAATACTTACAAAAATTATAGTTACAGCCGATGCATATATTGTCTTTGAATTTTTTTGTGAAAAGTCGCTTAAAAATGATGTAATTATTGATTTTTTTTCTCTTTGATCACTAACATTGTTATAATTTAAAATGTTTAATGCAACTGGTAACAATGTAAAAGTTACAGACATAGAAACTAAAAGACCTACAGTCATCATCCAACCAAAATCTATTATTGGTTTTATCCCACTAAAAATTAAAGATAGAAAAGCACATATTGTTGTCAACACAGTATAAAGTATTGGCAAAAACATTTTCTGAGATGTCCAAAGTAAAGCATCGCTATTAGATATATTTGGATTTTCTTTTCTAAATTGAAGGTATCTAACACTCATATGAATATTCATTGCCATTGTAAGAATTAGCATTAAGGCAATAAAATTCGAGGATATGACTGTAACTTTCCATCCAACCAAACCTAAAAAACCAACCATAATAAAAACTGAAAAAAAACAACTTAACAAAGGGACAACCACCCAAATAATATTTCTGAAAACAAACCAAAGGGTAGCCACAATGAAAAGAAAAACTCCTAAACCAAATACAATTATGTCACTTTTAATAAATGTCATCATGTCATCAGCTATCATTGGTATTCCACCTAAATGAATGATTGGATATAAATCGTCTGATTTTTTTTCAACTTTTCCTGGAGATGGGTGGTCTTTGATAACTTTTCTAATCTCATTTATGTTTTCATGATTTTTTTTGTTATAAACTTTTTTATATAAATCGTATTCTTTTAAAAATAATTTATATTTTTCATTATCATTAGCACTAAATTCGTTATTATCTCTTTTATCCAAGTAAAAGTTTTTAGTTTGTATTAATTCATTTAATTTTTTATCTGGTTTGATGTAAACAAGAATACCACTAGTTTTTCCATCTTCACTTATAACAAAGTTTTTATATATTGGACTATTTATAATTTCATCAAAACCTCTTTCAAGATTAACATCCCGAGAAGATAAAGTTTTAAAATTTTTAATCCTTTCGGCTAAAGAATCATCATTGTTTTTAAGCAGGGGTACATCTAGAATGGTAATTACACTATCAACCCATTTTAAATTTTCTAAAGAATTTTTTAAAAGAGTTAGATTTTTTATTGTATTTTCAGATTTAAAGTCAAAAGAGTCATTAGGTTTATGAGTATAAGTTAAAACTAAAAAATCCTTAGACCCATATTTTTTATTTACTTCTCTTAAATACTTTAAGTCTGGATCATTTTCTAACAATAAAGTATCGGAAGAGGCGTCTAATTGAAAATTTTTGGAATAGAATCCAAAGCTTAATAATAAAACTACTAAGATTGTTAAAGTTATTTTAGGTTTTTGGATAATTGTACTTTTATATAAATTAGAAAAGATCACTCTAAAGATATATAACTTAAAAGTGGATCATTTAAAATTATTTATTTTTGCCCAGTTTTTATTGCATCTTTAAACTTAGTATAGATGCCCTCAAATTCTACTTTGACGTTACCAGTAGGCCCATGTCTTTGTTTACCAATTATTATATCTGCGGCACCAATTATTTCATTCATTTTAGATTGCCATTCCGCATGCTCAATAGAACCAAGTCTGGGTTCTTTTCTTTCTAAATAGTATTCCTCTCTAAATACAAACATAACCACATCAGCATCTTGCTCGATCGATCCAGACTCTCTTAGATCAGCTAGCTGTGGTTTTTTATCATCTCTTTGTTCAACAGCCCTAGATAATTGAGATAATGCTAGAACAGGAACATTTAATTCTTTTGCAAGAGCTTTTAAACCTTGAGTTATTTCAGAGATTTCCTGAACTCTTCCGTCAAACCGTTTTGAACCAGTAGTCATTAGTTGTATATAATCGACGACTATTAAATTTAAACCGAACAATCTTTTCATTCTTCTTGCTCTATTAGATAATGTTGCAATAGTTATCGCAGGCGTTTCATCAATAACCAAAGGTAACTGATGTATGTTTCTTGAAGTTTCAATTAGTCTATTAAATTCTTCTTCTGTAATCTTTCCTCTTCTTATATCGTTTGATTTGATCCTAGATTGTTCTGAAATAATTCTTGTAGAAAGTTGCTCTGAAGACATTTCTAAAGAGAAGAAAGCAACTGAAGCTTTTTTATTATCATCCATTGTTTTTTTTGCAGCATAATATGCAATATTGGTAGCCAATGCAGTTTTTCCCATTGATGGTCTACCAGCAATAATTACTAAATCAGATTTATGTAAACCACCCAATCTTTCGTCTAAATCTTTTAAACCAGTTGGAATACCCACAATTCCTTGATCACTCTTCATAGCATTTGTTGCCATTTCTATGGTTTGGTCAAGAGCCTGATTAAACTTTAAAAAAGATTGATTGAAAGTTCCTCTTTCAGCTAAATCAAATAATAATTTTTCAGTATCTTGAATTATATCTTCACCACTTTTTTCTGTTTTTTCATCAACCGCATCTTCTGATAAACTTTCAGATATTTTAATAAGTTCTCGCTTTACAAACTTTTCATGAATTATTTTAGCATAATCTATTGATTGTTTTGTAGATGATGAAAGGCGGGTTAATTTTACAAGATAATCTGTACCACCAACTTCAGTAAGACCTTCATCTTTCTCAAATGAATTTTTTAATGTTATTGGATTTGCGATCATTCCCTTATTGTGAAGTTTTTCAATTAAGCCGTACAGCTTGGAGTGAACTGGATCATAAAATTCATTAGAATTAATTATATTTGCAATTTCATCAATTATATCATTATTAACAAGTACAGACCCCAATAATGCCTGCTCAGCATCGAGATTAGATGGTAATTTGTTTTCTGAGGTAAATTTATCAATTTTTAATGTTTCCATTAAAAGAATTTACATTAGCTGTGTTTTTTTTAAAAAATAAAAGTTATTAACTTTTTTGTTAGGCTGTGGAAAAAGTAATTTTACTTAACTTGTTTTTTTTCAACCACAACCTGAAGTTCAGCAATCACCTCAGGATGTAAATTAATAATTAGTGGATAATTACCTACTTTTTTTATTTCTTTTTTTAAGTCAATTTGCGATGGGTGTATTGTTTCTTTAAAATTTTCTTTAAGAAGTGAAGATATTTCTTTTGGTTTAATTGATGCAAAAAGATCACCATTGTCTTTTGTTTCTTTTTGAAAATTTAATTTTTTATTTTTTATTTTATCGAAAATAGTTTTAGCAATTTTCTTACTTTCTAAATTTTTTTTATTTATCTCATCCTTTTTTTTTTGAAAAATGATTCTATTTTCCTTATCCGCTCTTAATGCTTTTCCAGTTTTGATTAAAAAATTTCTTCCATAGCCATCACGTACCTTAACTACTTCACCAATTTTACCTAAGTTTCTTATATTCTCTAATAAAATAACATCCATTTATACCAGCCCTAAGAACTGTGCTCTTTTAATAGCCAGTGATAATTTTCTTTGTTTATTCTGGCTAATGGAAGTTATTCTTGAAGGTAAAATTTTACCCGTGTCCGAAACATATTTTTTTAAAAGTTTTAAGTTTTTATAATCAATTTCAGGCGCTCCTTTGATAGACAGAGGGCAACTTCTTTTTAATCTAATATCATTTTTTTTAAACAGGCTAAGTTTATTTGAACCACCAAATCTTTCACCTTTTTTCTTTTTTTTATTTTTATCTCTTCTCATTAAATTCTTTTATTTTCCTCAAAGTAGTTTTTTTTAATATCTAAGTTTTTATACTTTACGGTCAAATAACGTATTACTTTATTTTCTACCGATAGTTTTTTTTCGATATCTACAACGACTTTGCTATCTGACTCAAATTTAAAATGAACGAAAATACCTTTTCTATTATTTTGAATTTTGTGAGAAAGATTAAGCAAGCCCCACTTTTCCGTTTTAAGCAATTTACCTGATTTTTTTATTATTTGTGAACATGTATCTATAATGTTATTAACATCTTTTTCTGAGACGTCTTGTTTCCCAACGAATGTATGTTCATAAAAACTCATTTTAGACATTTTATTTTTGTTGCGTTTTATACTATTTAAATATTGTTTGTACAATAGTAATATTAGAGGTTAATCGATAAAATTTAAAATGAAAGCATTACTATTTCCCGGTCAAGGCTCACAATTTGTAGGAATGGGTAAAGATTTATATAGTAATTTTGATATTGTAAAAAAAACTTTCCAACAAGCAGATGAAAAATTAAATTACAATCTTTCTAAAATTTTTTTAGAAGGTCCAGAGGAAGAATTAAAACTCACAAAAAACACTCAACCAGCTATTTTGACAATCAGTTATTCAATTTTTAAATTAATTAGAGATGAGTTTAAGATTGAAATTAAAGATCTAAAATATTTTGCAGGACATTCATTGGGAGAATACAGCGCTCTTGTGTGTTCTGGTTCTTTAGATTTTTTAGATGCACTTTATCTTTTACATGAAAGAGGAAAATCTATGCAAGAAGCAGTACCAAAAGGTACTGGATCTATGCTTGCTGTTATGGGAATAAAAACTGATGAATTAGAAAGCATTATTTCAAAATTAGATAAAAATTTGGGTGTATGTGAAATTGCAAACGATAATTCTGAAAATCAAATAATTTTAAGCGGTCATCTAAATTCAATAAATGAAATAAGTAAAGTTTTAAAAAATATGAAAAAAAGATCAATCCTTCTACCCGTAAGCGCACCCTTCCATTGTTCTTTAATGAAACCAGCTGCTGAAAAAATGGAAAAAAAAATTAATAATACAAACTTCAAAAATCCAAATATCAATTTAATCGCAAATGTAACAGCAAAAGAAATTAGCGATCCAAACAAAATTAAAAATCTTTTAGTTCAGCAAATTGTTTCAAAAGTAAGATGGAGAGAAAGTATTCTGTATATGATAGATAATGGAATTAAAGAATTTATTGAAATTGGACCTGGAAAAGTGCTATCAGGTTTAGTTAAAAGAATAAATGACAAAGTTTTGACTAAAAGTATAAATACAATTGATGATGTTAAAAACCTAAAATGATTAATTTGAAAAACAAAAAAGTTTTAATAACAGGAGCAAGTGGAGGTATAGGAAAATCAATTGTCAAAAAATTTGTTTCTTTAGAAGCAACCGTTTTAGGCACTGGTACTAAAGAGGAGAAACTAGACAACCTAAAAAAAGAGAATCCATCTATTAAAACCAAAAAATTTGATATCTCTCAACATTCCAAAACTGAAAAATTCATTGAAGAAGTTACTTCGGAGTTAGGTGGATTAGATATTCTAATTAACAACGCAGGAATAAATGTAGATACATTGTCCTTAAGAATGAAAGAAGAGGAGTGGAAAAAAGTAATAGACGTGAATCTTACTTCTACTTTTCTTTTAACAAAGTACGGTATAAAACAAATGCTTAAAAATAAGTTTGGTAGAGTAATTAATATAACATCTGTGGTAGGGCATAGTGGTAATCTAGGACAAACAAATTATGCTGCCTCAAAAGCTGGAATTATAGGAATGTCAAAAAGTTTAGCACTTGAATACGCAAAAAAGAATATCACAATTAATTGTATCTCTCCTGGTTTTATAACTACAGATATGACTATGAACATAGCAGACAAAATGAGGGAATATTTAATATCCAGAATTCCAATGGGAAAACTAGGTACTGGAGATGATATATCTGGCTGCGTTGCCTTTTTGTCTTCTGACTCCGCCTCTTACATTACTGGGGAAACAATTCATGTAAATGGCGGAATGTATATGTCTTGACAATGAAATAAAATTCTTTAATAACAATTTAAAACATTCTTAAGGAAAAATATTAAATGACAAAAAACGTAAGTGCCACAGTTAAAAAAATCGTTGCAGATCATTTGGGTATTGATGAGCAAAAAGTAACTGACGAAGCAAGCTTCATAGACGACCTTGGAGCTGACAGTTTAGATACAGTAGAACTGGTTATGGCTTTCGAAGAAGAATTTGGCTCAGAAATTTCTGATAGTGAGGCTGAAAAGATCTTAACTGTTGGGGACGCAATTAAATTTATTGAGAGCAAAAGCAATTAAAACTATTTAAAAGTTAATGCAAAATAGTAATAAGCCTCTCATGCTTGTATTATCTTCACCCTCAGGAGCTGGCAAGACAACACTGTCAAAAAAATTACAAGAATCAGATAGTAAATTTCAAGTATCAGTGTCACACACAACAAGAAAAGCCCGCCCCAATGAAGTAGATGGAATAGACTATCATTTTGTCAATAAAGAAAAATTTAAAAAGTTAATAGATGAAAAAGCTTTTTATGAACATGCTGAAATTTTTGGTAATTATTATGGAACTTCTAAAAATTCAATTAAAAAAATAATAGATGAAGGATGCAATGTTTTATTTGATATTGACTGGCAAGGCGCAGAACAGCTTAGCAATCATAAGGAATTGAATTTACTAAAAATTTTTATACTTCCACCAAGTATCGAGGAGTTAGAAAAAAGACTAATATCAAGAAACCAAGATGATAAAGAAGCTATAAAAAGAAGATTAAGTGCTTACCAGAGGGATATTACTCACTCAAAAGATTACGACCATGTAATAACAAACGATAAAGTTGAGAAGTGCTTCAAACAAATAAAAGAGATAGTGCTAAATCATCAAAAAAAGGGTGATTAACTTTTTAAGTTTTTCTCATAAAGTTCGACAATTTCATAATACTTCTGACAAGAAATTTCTGCAGGTCTAGAAAGTAAATTAATTTTCAATTTTTTAGCAATTTCCTGATGATTTTTGAAAAGACGAGCAAAAGTCTTATTGATCATCTTTCTTCTGTTTGAAAAAAAAATCTGGGTGATTTTCTCAAGGTTATCTATATTTTTTATAGCAATATTAATTTTATTTTTTGGTTTAAAAACAATAATCCTAGAGTCAACCTTCGGAACTGGAAAAAAACATTCTTTAGATATTTTAAAAGTATCTTCAATTTCCAATCTAAAATTTGATAAAACTGTTAATCTGCCAAAGTTACTAGTGTTTGTTTTTGCTAAAATTCTATTAGCAACTTCGTCTTGAAACATAAAAATTATCTTTTTGTAAAAAGGAGGCCATATTTTGATCTTGATAAATTTAGCTAAAATTTGTGTTGAAATGTTATAAGGAAGATTCCCATATATTATAATATCTTTATCTTTAAACTTATTTAAATCAAAACTTAAAATATCTTCATTAATTATATTATAATTTTTTAATTTACCGTACTTTTTATTCAAAATATTGTAAAACCTTAAATCTTTTTCAATTAAAAATAAAGATTTAGGTTTTTTGATATTAATAAAATCTGTTAAATTTCCAGAACCAGGTCCGATTTCCAAAATTTTTTGGTCCACTAAAATTTCCAAATTGACAATTTTATTTATTACATTTTTATCTACTAATAGATTTTGACCTAAAGACTTTTTAAGTTTTAACATTAATTTTCTTAAAAAAATTTATAGACTCGATTAAACTACGTGGATTACCTTTATTTTTCATAACTATATCTCTTCCTGTCCCATGATCTGGAGAGACCCTAATAAATGGAAGACCTAAAGTTATATTAATGGCATTAAAGTTAAATATTGATTTAAATGGTGTTAGTACTTGATCATGATACATTCCTATCAAAACATCATACCCTCTTTTTTTGTAGTCTATAAATGCAGTATCAGCAGATATAGGTCCTTCAATATCGATTTTCTTCTTTTTTAAGTAAAGTATTGCTGGTTTTATAATTTTGTTCTCTTCTGAATTTTTTCTAAACTCATCGTTATGTGGGTTTAGTCCTAAAACTCCTATTTTTACCTTTTTACCTAATTTTGTTTTAAAGAAATTGCTTATTGTAATTATCTTTCCAATAATTTTTTTTGTGGAAATGTTTTTAGTTACATCTCTTAATCTAATATGAGTTGTAATTGGTGAAACAGATAATGAATTGTTATAAATTAACATTACTTCTTTACCCAAAACATTACTTTTACTAGCTAACAATTCTGTAACTCCATAGACATTTTTTCTATTGGCAACATCTTTTTTGTCCATAGCGCAATTTATCAATCCTGTTATTTTATTTTGACTAATGAGTTGAAAAGCTATTTTTAAACTTTTATTTATATAATTTTGTTTGTTATGATTAGAAACTTTAAAAGGGTTTTTAAACTTTAAAGGAACATCATAAATATATAATTTTTTTTTAAAGTTTCGATTTGTAATTTGATCGATTTTTTCAACTTTAATCTTTATATCCAATTTTTTAAATTGTTTTTTCAACAAAATAAAATTGCCTATAATAAAGAAATTTAAACCTTTAAAAATTTTCTTTCTTTTCCAAGTTTTAGCGATTATCTCAGAATTTATACTATTAGGATCACCGCTTACAATTGCTATTAATTTTCTCATAAAAATTTAACTTTTATTCTTTTTTCTAGGTCAGAATAGTGAGCGTTTGAAAACATCTCTAGTTTCTTCATTTTTTCCTGATTAACTACATTTTTTTTTATAGTTTCTAAATTTGGCAAAACATCCTTTTCATCAATTTTTTTAATAAAAACTAAAGTTCCATTTAAAGGCAATGGACTGCTTATCTGTCCATTTTTTAGATTTATAACATTTTTTAATATTACTTCAGATAATTTATTTTCACTTATCCATCCTAGGCTTCCTCCACTCTCCGAAGAGGTAGAAACACTTAAATTTCTAGCTGTACTTTCAAATCCTATTTCTTTTATACTCGAAAGAATTTCTTTTGATATTTCCTCTAAATTACTAGGTGAATAATTAACCTGTATTTCTGATAAGAGAAAAAGTTTATTTGATTCTACTTTTTCAATTTCTTTGTCTATCTTGTCTTCAATTTCTATAGTATTTAAAGCTATTTTATTTTTGTATAATTTGAATATTGCAGAATTCCATTTGTAGTCTACTTTATAATTTTCTACCATATCTTCATATCTAAGATTATTTTGTTTTAGTAATACATTAAGTCCCTCTTTATCTAAACCTAGGTTATTAGCAACATTTAATATTTGAAGCTCAAGATCCTTCTTACTGTAATTAGTAATACCTAATCGTTCAACCTCGCTTTTCTTAATTGTTCTTCTCACCAAAGTTTGAATAGCTAAATTTTTGATATCTTCTCTATTATTTTTGTTAATTTCCATTTTGGATAATATGGCTATAAATTTAATTTCTTTAACTAAATCATGACGTGTTATCGGATTATTCCCGACTGTGATTATAATAGAATTATTAATTTCAGATGCTAGATTTTCTGTATATAAAAGAAATAAAAAAAAAATAATTAAAAATCTTTTTTTCATCTCTCAACATTAGGAAGTGGTATATTACCAAGTGGTAGTAAGGAAATATTGAACATAAGAGTATCAGTTGATTCTACATCAGGATCAGCATAAAATTCTCTTCTATAAACTAACCCAGCTTTTAAACAATCATTTATATAGTTATATGCAAGATTATAGAACTCTGTTGAATCTGTCTCTAAATTTTTCTTTAAGTCAAAACTAAGATTGTTTGAATTATTAATTTTTAATTCAATATCAGATTTTAAGTATGAACTACTACCCAAATGGTTATTTTCCTCAAGATAACCCATGTTAAATTTAGCTTTACCTAACAGAAAGCTTGCTTGTAAATCATTGTAATTTATATCGTTCAAATTATGATCTAAAGTAAACTCATTAGAGATAGAAAAATTTTTATTAAATTTAACAGACGCGCTTCCAACTATGTCTGAAGCTTTTTGATCTAACGAACTTCTGGCCGGCATATCGAAATTTTCTTCAAAATTATATATTTGGCCTATATAAAATGAATAATTTTCATCTCCGGTATTATTATTTATATAATCTTGATTTCCTAATTCAAAACCTGCAGCAATACTCGTGCCGCTTTCTATTACATCTAATTGAGAGTTTTTATTTAAATTAAATAAATTTGAATAGCTCAATTTTAAATTGTCATCATCTATATCTCTCATGTGACCAGGAGCATACCTAAAAGATAATTTAGGAGTAAGAAAATTTATACTATTTTGATCTTTTATATTTTTATACAATGGTAAACTAGTATTATAGGATAGTGCAGCAAACGCTTCTCCATTTAAATCCTCGTTTTTGTATCTTTTAGTATTTTCAGCTTCGTAAGTTACAAATTTTAATAGACCTTCAAAATTTGTTTGGATTCCATTGGCATTACTATAAGATCTTGATTTCCAACCTAAATCATTAACTAGAAACTTAGTAGTTCGATTAACATTAAAATTTTTTGCTATAGCATTTGTTTTTAGGTCAATAATTCCCAATTTTTGACTGCTTAACAGGTTTTTTTCGTAAACTAAATTTGGAAGTATATATTCATATCTTGATCTACCAGGTTTTTTTAAATCTTCGAAAGCTGAAGCTGTTAGACCAAAATATTCAGACTCATCTTGATATTGTAATTTTATCTCATTTTTTAAAATTTGTTTATCTTTATCAACAAGTTCACTTTTTATATCATGCGCATCTAAATAGGTATCATTAGATACATGTTCTAAATTTATTTCTAAATTACTATAAGAGCTCTCTTGTTCTAAAAAATTTCGTGTATAATTTAAAAAAACGTGATTTCTTGAACCTGGTAATTTTTTATTTGTGTTTTTTTCATATCCTTCAGTGTAACTTGAGTCGACAATTAAAAATGAATTTTTGAAAGCCTGTCTGTACTCATTTTTTATTAAGACGTTTTCCCCAGTATAAATTTTAGGTGATATAGTCATATCCTTATCGTCAGAAATTGCCCAGAAATAAGGAATGGATGTAGAAAAACCTACAGAAGAATTATTGGCAAACTGTGGCATCAAAAAACCAGACTGTCTTTTAACTGATGGATCAGGATGAAAAAACTTAGGAAAATAAAAAATTGGAAAGTCATAAATTTTTAAAACTGCACTTTCGTAAAAGATAGTTTTTTTAGCTGCATTATGATTAATTTCCTTAGCTCTTATTAACCAAGGACATTTTTTGCCCTCATTATTTTCACATGTAGTAAATACTCCTTTATTAAAGGTTGTATTGTCTTTTTCAATTATTCCCGAATTTGAAAAAAATCTTGGTTCGTTTCTTGAGTCACCTGAAAAACTTCCATCTTTTAAGAAAGCTCTAATATCACTTCCTACTATTTTGCTATTTTTCTCATCAATATAGATTTCAGTAAAATAATATTCATTTTTTTTACTATCTTTTATTTTAATTTCTCCTGATGAAAGAAACATGTTTTTATCCACTAAGTAATTAAACATATCAACCTCGATAGTATTTCCATCCCCATCAATAATCTTAGTTTTTTCATTGGAAGACACCACTCTTTTCGAATTATTGTAAAGTATGTTTTTTCCAATAATTTTATATTTCTCTGAAGTAAAGACCTCTGTTTCTCCAAATGTATTTAATATTTGTTTAGTTTTGTCGTACTTAATTTTTTGCGCATTAATTATATTATTTTTTAAATCAATGACCTCAACATCACCCTCTGCAACAATTACTTGATTTAATTTTTCTACTTCAATAATTTTTGCATTTATATTCAAATCTTGGGCAATCAAATTTTTCGAAACAAAGAGTAGAACAAATATAAAAAAAATAGAATAAAATTTATTTATCATTTATTTGTAATACTCCTATTGAACAAAATATACTTAGAATTAGCACAGGTGACCAAACAGAAATTATCAAGGGTATTCGTTCTGTCGTTCCCAAAGCAGTAGAGAAATTTTTTAAATAAAATATTACCACACAAGCTATAATGGATAGAAGAATATAATAAGTGTTTTGTTTTTTTTCGTTATCATTTAGCGTAAAAATACCTGCAAGAAAAACCATAAGCACTAAAAAAAATGGTAGAGAAAGGTAAAAATGTTTTTTTTCTTCCAGTAAAGATGGTGCATATCCTTTTTGAATAAGCTCTTTTTCACTTCTGACTAACTTATAAAAAGAAATAGTATCTAGAT
>CETH01044264.1_pt1 | contig 23323 bp, 21 predicted proteins | sample 361461 | NCBI WGS metagenome assembly CETH01 (sample SAMEA2622695, study PRJEB7988) | marine metagenome | isolation source: saline water (ENVO:00002010), including
CAATTATATCCTTAACTGGACTGGTCAACTCAATTAAACCACCTCAGCAATCTCTTGTTCGCTTTTTTAGTATATAAGGATAGGTATTAATAAAGGTGTAGATTTACAGTAATATTAAACTATTTGAATAGTTGGTAAGCATTACTTTAAAAAGTTAAATCAGACTGATACGCAAGCTGTTAGAGTAACGTAATGCTTGATATCAATCGACTAGATTATATTAGAAAAATTTTCGTTTGAACTTTTTGTTTATTATAGGTTAAAGGAAATACTTACATGCCTTCTAATAAAAAAATATTGAAAAATCTATTATTAGATGTGTGATTCATAGACATCATTTCACTTTTCGTAGTTGAAGATCACGCTGATAATTCGATAGCTGAATGCGCTCTTTTTCAGTTTCGTAGTTAGCGTGAACGTCTTCCCAAAGCGGTGTTTTTTCAAGGCGTGAGCCTACGATATCCATTGGAGTTTTACCTTTAAATGAGCCGTGAGCGCGTTGCCAATTGTAGTAATGCTGCCACTCAGGTAACGTTTCATTTTTGAGTTCTTCCAAATCCAAATTAACGGTCGAATAAAACTCTTCTTTGTCAGTTCTTTGTGACCTTTCAACTCTGCCATTTAAGTGAGGTGAGCCTGGCTTATTAGGGCGAAATTTAATGCCATGCTCCATCAATTTGAGCTGTACTTTTTCAGCAAAAAACTCCGTTCCGCGATCTGTTTGAACTCGCTGTATCGGGAATGGCATTTCTTCTATTACCTTATCGATGAAGGTAAGAGTATTGGCTGCTGTTCTACGTTTAAAAACGTCCAACACGCGATATCTAGAGCAATCATCAACAGCAGTATATTGATAAATCCCTGGGGCAATTTTGCATGTATCCATCTGAACTCGGTTGCCAGGAATAGGTCTTTGGTATCGAATGAAGTCTTTTTTCTTCCGCTGAAAAACTATTGGTTTTACTTCATGTTTGGTCAGCACTTTGTGAATTGAAGCAAGCGATAACTGAAAGTTAAGCTCGCGAAGCAGCTCATTTTGAATTCTTCTGGCACCAAGTTTTCTATCTTTTCTGAGTTTGAGAATCCAGCCTTCAATTCGATTGTCAATTTTAGTGTTAGGGGAACTGTGCGGGCGTCTAGAAACGTCTTGTAGGCCGTCTAGTCCTTTCTCTTTGTATCGCTTGTACCATTTTCGAAGAGTGGGCCTAGAAATTCCACGCAGACGACAAACTAAGCCCGCATTGTTGGTTTCTTCGTAAAGCTCAATCCACTTTAAACGTTGTTTGATTTCTTTGTTCATAGAGCCATAGTATATTGAAACGATGTCTATGAATCACACATATTAGATAGTAATAACGTTGATCTATATGAACGCTATCTATTCGAGTAAAAATAAGAAGTCAGCTTTCCGCTTTTGCCTACAACAGACACACTCCACTACTAGATACTAGAGATTACTCGTTATTGATAAATTAGTATTTAAAAGCTAAAAAAATTTGTCGTCGAAAACTAACGTTCAGTTATTTGGGTTTACTATTAAACTCATCAAGTGAACTAGTGTGATTACGTCAAAATCGCTTGGTAATCGTACTAGTACACATGATGAGGTGAACATTTTGACCATTACGTCTGATATTTTAGTGATATTCAATAGCTGCTTATCAATCGCTTTCATGAATTTCGAGAGCATGGCGAAACATTTTATGAACAACGATTTGATTTGCTCTTTTTATTTCACTTTTACTAATTCTTGGCTGATCTATGTGAGACCAAATATACGTGTCCAAGGTGCTTATTTTTATGCCGATTACCCCAACATGGTATAGACATATTAATATCTGAGAAACCATATCAGCTTCACTAAACTTAGATGAAGCCGAATACATTTGTCTTGCCATTTTGGCGCACGGGTCATTAGCATTGGCTTCATGAAGCTCCATTGATATTTCTGAAAATCTATCGCCAGATAACGAAGATCTCGTAAAAGGAGCTTTCAATCCTCTAATTATTTCAACGGTTTGCTCAAGTGCGGGATAGTATTCAGACCACTCTTCAATTAATGATTTCAATCTCTTACTGGAATATGTCGCCTCTGCTGCATAAATTGCCCTCCATGATATACGAGGCCGATCAAATGCAACTCTAAAGCACTCATTAGCAAACTGGATGGCATCTCTCGGACGAAATAGTGTACGCTCAATTATGTAGTGTACTGATTCACCATTACCACCTTTTTGTGTCTTTGGAAAAACATCGTTAAACTCTACCATTTGCTTTGTATACTGTCGCTTATAAACCTCAGCGACACGAGATGAGAGTAATTTCTTCAAATCCTCTTTAGACCATGACAGTGGAACCAAATACGCCTCATACTTTTCCTCTTGAAAACCTGAGTCGCGAGTATTATCAAATACCAAATCTAAAAGGTCTCTTCTTAAAGCGCTCACTATTTTCACTTGTGGTATGCGACGTAGACTTTTGGTTTCTTCGATCAACGCACGAATAAACCTGCATCGCGTCTCAGTTTCCGCCCAATCTTCGTCTAATTTATCAATCAATATATAATAGCGTTTTTGTTTATCTTCGAAGGAGTTTTCTGAAAGAAGATCCAACACTTCATTCAGTCGTTGTATTTGTATTCCACTAACCACTTGAGTTGCTAACGACTTAATCTCTGTTTTTACTTCTTCATTTAATGATTTAGCTCCTTCAAGAGAGATATCTATATTCTTATACTTTCCACCGAGTTTAGCCCTAACGTCATCAGTAAATTTTGTCGTGAGTTGTTTAAGCTGTTCATCAGTCTCTAACCAAAATTTATCACCCCACTCTTTAAAATAACTTAAGGCCCTCTCCCTAACTCGGTCTTTTGATACCAGACCATTTAGCCAGCGTGAAAAACTGTCGTTATCAGTCTCGCTTCGCAGACCATAACGTAGCTTAAGAAGGTCAACTGTAAGAATGTGTCTCCATAAGATTCGATAGAATAAATCCAGCTTAACGCCAAGCTCATTGAAGAATTGAACAATATTAGAATGCTCAAGAAACCTTATTGAAATGTCATTAGGATCTAAAAAACTGGAATGCTCTACCTCTTTTGAAATTTTGTATAGGAGAGCACTTTTCCCTGCACCGGTTCTACCAAGTATTACTGAAGAAGGGGACTCGATATCGAGAAGCTCTGCTAATTGGCCATTATCAACAAAGCAAGAGTCCAACAGATCAGAGTCCGCTTCTGCGTCCAGCTCCCCTAGCTTCAGTCCCTTTTTTATAATTATCTCTACATCCATGAATAACTCTCTTTTTTATTAGCGCTAAATGTACGCTCTCTACCAATCATGTGCTCGCAGCTATCCATAGTGCCAGAACGAGCTTTTTCCTTAAAGTCAAAGATGACAATGGCTGAAAGTCACAGAATATTGAGATGTATTTCCTAAGGTATCAACTACAGCTATACGCACACAACTATCTGTCATATTCGGTTCCGTTCTATTATCTAAAATATCAAATCAAGTTGGGGTTAACCCAGTTTAGCTTGTAAAAACTTCTTTTAAGATAAAAATATGTCTAATGGGCATTAGCTTTCTTTCCTAAACTTTTAAGTTAATGTCACCTTTATAACGAATAAAGTGTGGCTTATATCTGACCTGTACTATTATTGAATTTCTGAAATTTTTGCGAATTGATTCTACTTTTCTCATAAATAGATGGTCTCGATTCTTAACCCTATTCGTACCACATGTTAGATTGACTGCGACCATGGATATAAGTTTGTTATTTGCACGAATGTTATTTATCGTTTCTTCTGGTGAATTGAATAACAGTGTCTTCATATCAATATTGAACAGTTGTTTCGTTGCTTTGATTAACTCCGTGGCAATTTTTTTATTGTTACTGTTGGTGGCGCTGCTCCTTACGGCCTTGCATTCAACAAAGGTAGTATACCTCTTGCTGAATAGACCTATCTCAATACGTCCCTTTGACGCATTTCCATTTCTTGTTGCTGTCATTTCGGATACTGGCCAAAAGATGGCCTTGTCATTTCGGTGCAGATTGTAGGCTGCTTGCATGATGAGTGGCGCTAGGAACACCTCTTTGGCAGCTGTCGGTAAGCATAGTTCTGGCACGATGGGAACAGATTCTCTGTATTCGCAAATTTGTCGACATACTTCATCCATTAGGTCACGTAGAGAAGCTAGCATGTTGTTGGGTGCAAAAATTCTCCAATAATTTTCTTCAATCAACACTTACACTCCTAGCGATTAATTTCACTACGCTATTATATAAATCTGACTGGTTAAGCGCTTCTTGTCGAGGGTTGCCGGTGCGCTTCTTTGTTTGCTTTGCTGCTCTCCAGCCTTCATTGAAAGCCAGTTCGATAATTAACGATAAGCGCTCTCTGTCGTAGTTTTTCAGTCTTTTGGTAAAGCTGTCGAGCATCAACTCGGTGCTATCAAAGTTTCCTTCGCCTAACCGCTGCTTAGCCAGGTCCACATCGTGTTCATATTCGCGATAGTCGGGTGACAATAAAAAGTCTATCGCCTCTTCCAATGTGTCGGCGCCCACCTGCGCTTTAAACTTATCAAGCATATTAAGAGAATGTGATTTTAATTGAAGATTTTTTATTCCTCTGTTTTCTCTGTGTTTGTGCGCTCTAAATCTATTTTGAAGCTTTTTAATGGCATCTTGAGTAATTATTTTTCTAAGACAATCATAAGTCTTTTTAGGCTCTAAAAAATCAATATCTTTCTCGTTTATAATTTCTTTTTTGCCACTTATAAAATCGTCGCTTTTTAAAGATGAAATGAATTTATCAAAATTCTTTTCTATGTATTCCTGCCAAATTTTATCGTTGCTCACTACCCTGCCCTGCGTTTGCGTTACTTATAACGCTTTTATATCACGGCTATGACCATCCTACTATTGTTAATTTATGTAAGCGTTATATGTAACGCTTTATTTGTTCTTTCTGCTGTGCTATTTTATTATTATAGATAATTACAGTTATATCGATTAATAGCATGGCAAGTGAAATCGCGTTAGCGCAAAGCGACTTTTCGCTAAATGAAGAACATCGAACGCTGGTGGTTCAAAATTTAACTGAACTAAGAGACTCGGTGTGGGAAACGATGTCGTTGAATACGCGTAAGGCTTATCAGTCTGATTTCAATCAATACCTTAAGTTTTGTCGTGCACATGCGTTGCCGGCACTGGCAAGTGATTGGAAAATTACCAAGATTGCATGTCAGGCGTTCTTCGATGAACTTATGGCGTCTGAGCTTAAACATCACACCATCAAACGAAAGCTCGCGTCGGTGCGCTTTTTCATTGGCGTAAGCGAGTTACCCGACCCATGGAAGCACTCCAAGCTTTTCAGTCGTTATGTGAACGGGAAGCTTAAAGAAAAACCAGCGGCGCAAAAGCAAGCAAAGCCATTAAAGTTAAATGATGTGCGTGTAGCAAATCGTGTGTTAAATGTAGACTCGTTATTGGGTTTACGCGATGCGGTGCTGGTCAATGTCGCACTCGATACCCTTTTTCGCGCATCCAACATTCTGGCCATTGAAGTCAATCATATCGACTGGCAAGCGAAGACAGTTTTTGCCCCGCGTTCCAAAACGGATCAATCGGGTGAAGGCCACTACGGGTATTTGTCTGACGAAACTGCAGAGTTACTGACAAGGTGGCTCGATAACGCAAAAATTACTGATGGTTATATATTTCGCAAACTCTCCCCTAAGCAAACTGTTCAGAAAGAGCCTATGCAATACCAGGCACTATTAAAGAGGTATGAGGCAATAGGTATGGCAATCAACACCGATGGTAAATTTACCTGCCATAGTACGCGTACTGGAGGAGTTCTTACGCTCATGGAGGCAGATGTACCTATGGCTGAGATTGTGCTTTCAGGAAACTGGAAAAGCGAAGCCATGGCAATACGCTACGCTAAACAATATCACGCTGGTAGAACCGGTATGGCAAAGGTTCGGTAGTGCGTAATCGAAACTGACGTTCGCTTATTGCCAAAAGCGGACTGTGATAACGCCGAGTTAAGTAGTGAGCAACGTGACCACCTAACCGAAACCATTGCACCGTAAACACAAAGCCCAACAATGGAATAAGAATGCCATTCGTTGGGAATCTGTCTTAAACGCTTTGTTAGCTGACTAGTTGAACTCAACTTCCGCAGCCTGGCTTTCGTACAAGTATTTCTGACGCAATGCGGCAATCTGGATCACTGCTGGTATAGTAACTCGATAAGCAGGACCAGCTATATCAACTGCTGTCCATACCCCAGTGATTGCCCAACCAATGGGGCCAGTCAAGATTGCCATTGACCTAGTCAAGGCGGCTCCTCCAGCAAAAGATAGTCCACGACCAATCATTGCTTTCAACACAGCATTAACAATAATGACTGTAAGTTGATATGACTTAAAACCACCAGCACGAAATACTGTTTGGAATATACCAACAATTGCTTCTGGCGTGATTCCACTAGTACTTTTTACACCGGCAGATTGAGCTAATTCTTTTAATTCTTCAGCACTCATTTTCTCAAGTGCATCCGTAAGAATTTTCATTAAAAGGTTACTTTCTATCTTATCTACACTAGAGTACTTGTTGTAATTGACTTTCATCTTGTCACAAACGTCTATCAGTACTTCTTTGTATTCTACCCCTCTTCCTCCACGGAACATATTGGCGAAAGAGTTGCCGCCAAAATGCTGTATTTCTGCCGCGATCAAATCCCAGTACTTAGTATGATTTGGATGATGGAGCTTATATACTTTGGAGTTAGTTAGTTCCTCAGTAAACCGAACTTCACCATCTTTATCATGAGTAATACAATAAACCAGATCTTCTAAATCCTCAGATTTGATGTTTCGTAAGAACTCCAAATCATTGTCATGCCGATATTCCATTATTTCTCCTTTATTTATTACTTTGTCCAGCTAACTTTTTAATAAGGGGCGCAGACGCGTGGGCTAGAATGCGAAGTAGCCCTCGTGTATGCGTCCCAGTGAACGAAGTGAGTAACTTATTTTTTTGTAAGGTGCTATGCTGATACTTCCTTTTTTATCAACTTACCAACATTAATTGCAATGCTAGCAACTAGCAATGAGAATACATCGTCCAGAATTAACAAAACACTGATCATTGTTTCGTGCGGCGCTATATGCAAAATTATTGGCTTCTTTCCATTTTGTTTTCGTTTTGTAATTTAATGCGTCTTCAATGCATGCCCTTCCATACACTTACTTTTAGTATCGTATTCTCTGGCCAAGTTGTGACATTCTTCAGGCGTGAACACAAAAACCCCTTTTTCTAACTATATTGAACTCTTCCACCTAATGATGTGATAAAGGCATTATTAAAAACGCGCTTTAGTACAGGTGGATAATCTATTAATACATGAGATGATTGCTTTCACCGTTAGACAGTATCTATGCATTTTAGGAGAACCCCATGGCGTTTATTCAAATGGAATTGAAAGAAATAAAACGCATCGAGCAAGCGGAAGTAATACTAACCAATTTGCTCATGCTCAAACACAGAGACAAAGAAGAGTTCTTAATAAACTTTGATGATGTAGTGGTGTCACTTGAAGCGGCCGTAGGCTTACTCAACCAATCGTTAGCCTCTCGCATGTGATAGCTCTTCTATTGCTTCTTCTGCAGCTATAATCACAGATAACTCGTTTTGTGTATATTCGTTATCTAACTCGCCATCCAATCCAGAAACCCATTCAGCGAATTCTTCCTGCGCAATATCCAGTTCGATACCTGCCCGGGCAAAAACTTCGATCCACTTTTCTTTAAATCCATTAACGTGCATAGTTTTCCTTTAAATAGTTGGTAGGGTTCAAAATAGGATTTTATAAAGATTGCTCAAGGTCCTCTGTATTATCTTCCCAGCCGTCAAGCCATGATTCAGCGAGTATTGAACCCTCTTCAAATGGTGGGGCCGGGTGCTCATCGTTTCTATCAAATGCCTGATATCCTTTAAGCCATGCGTCTTGAACTGCTTGACTGGGAAATATTTTCTTTTCATTGTCTTTAGAATGCATCTTGGACTTCACTTATAAGTTGTGTATGACATATTCGGCTGAACTCTGGCAGGATTTGAACCTACGACTGACCCCTTATAGCCTTTATCGCGAAATTATATTCTTGGTGTTTGCAACCACCTTGAAAGCGGCGTGGCGCTCTATCCATACTGAGCTACAGAGTTCTTGCGAATATGCAGAAAGCAGATGTTTAGTAGAATGTAGTTAACACTATCATTTATGCTAGAAAAAGAGAGTGATATCCCGACTTATTTGATAAAGATACTTAAGCCAGTAAAGGCAGTAAGACTAATAGCAGCCTGCAGGTGCAATCCTACTACAGGCTGCTGATTTCGAATTTACTTTGCCTTCGAGGCCGCGTTAATTGCTGCGTCTAGTTTCTTTAACATCTTGTTCAGCGGCTCACAGCTAACGTAGTGTTCGGCAAGTAAGGCTCTTACTTCTAGAAGGATGCTTATCGCCCATTCTTTAACCTTAACCGTGGCCTTGTGCTAACTCCTTCGAGTCAAGACTCACTTGCTGACAAAGCAGTTAGGACTTTTAAGAGACCGTCGATTATTTGACTGCATAAATCCTACACGCCAATATTTCTTCGCGCTATCCGTTGGAAGCCCGTATATACTATTTACTAATAGTCTTCACAATGATTGGAATAATGAGATGAATTCACACGGTCCTCAGGATGATACCAATCCTGATTTACCTCGAAGTGATGTATTATCGACAGCCGCAAGTGCAGCTTCTATTGCAACGGCTGTTTATACATTAGGCAAGGATATCCCTAAACTCTTTAGTTCTAATCAAAAGATCATTTTACAGGTGATTGATTCGAGGTTTGAAACTGCAAATGCTGGGACTAGGGAAGATTGCCATGTGTTGAAGCTGAGACTCACCTCGAACTGTATACACACTCTTTTACTGGAAGACATTCAACTAACGGCTAAACAAGGCCCCATATCTGCAAGAAAAATCGAATTAATGCGTGTTAGTCGCAGACTGCAAGACCTGAAGATGTTTAGGAAGACAAACCTTCCACAGCAAATAGAGACTAAAGAAATTATAGATATACAAGTCACATTTATAGGATTGAAGCCTGATCCTAAAGATAGATACTTACACTTAACGTACAGCTCTTTAGCTCAGCACAAAAGTGAAAAGTTGGAAACAGAGATAAAGCTGATGTGGGATTAAATCACTAACTGGTGGTAATCAGGAAAATATCCGCAGCTACGAGCGAAAGACCGCTGTGGCTGTATGCTCTCTGTCGATATTGTTCTTATTGATTATTGGCACTCCTCAGTTTTATTCCAGTTCCACTCAATCGTGTTAGCATAGTGGTACGAAAATTAAGTTAGAAGGCCTTTTTATTAAAGCTTTCGAAGTTCCTCGGTTTCAAAGGTCGTTATCTGGTAACTATATGTCAAAAATAAAGGGATTTTACTTAATTGTGATTTGCTTCTTGATCACATTTTCTTCGGTGGCGAAAGATGTATATGTGAAAGGCTACTATAAGAAAGACGGAACATATGTTGCCCCACATTCTCGCAGTTCTCCGAATTCTACAGTTAACGATAATTGAGGGTCGGCCGTCATTCTGGAAAAATTCGCCAAATAGAACTTAACGTATTGTTTTATATATGTTTATACGGTTCTTCTGGCTCTAATATCTTGATGCCAAAGTCCAGCGGAGGCACCTCTCGTTCCAGGTCCAGGTTGTAGTCACCGAATCGATTGATATTGGAGTTCCTGTACGGCGACAGCCCATTCAGAAGATCCTTGCTGATGACGACGCCCTCGCCCGACAGATCCTTGAGGACTCGGGTCATTTTCTCCACGTTGTAGAGAATTACCATGTTCGCGACAAGCTGATTGTACTTAACGATTTTGCGCTGTTCGTGACGTACATTTTCAGCGATGATGCCTTCCCCTCCAAAAAACAGCCATTTGATGAAACCATTAAACTCCTCACTTTTGTTGGTTGCTGACTGGATGGTTTTTCGCAGTTCAAGTTCATCGATACAGCGGAGCAAAAAGAGCGTTCTAACGGCTTTTCCAAGCTCTTTAAAAGCCATATACAACTTGTTTTTTAAGCTGTAGGTTCCTAGTCGCCTCAAGATGGTTGAGGCGGTAATTTTGCCTTTCTTAATTGAGATGACCACACGCAGCATGTCGCGAAGGTGCCGCTCAATTAACTTGAAATCGATACTACCGGCAAACAAAGCTTCTATATTTTTGTATCGATAGCGGTTGTCGGGCCTGAACAGCAACAAGTCCTGAATATTGCGAATCCGAGGCATGAGATCGATACCCAACAGATGTGATAAGCCGAACACAGGATAACTTTGCGCTTGTGTATCACCATGTAAGGTGTCGGGTTGAATATCAGATTTATTGCTCATGAGTCCGTCCAGAATGTAGACCGCTTCGTAGACGCCGCATGGAATAAAGTGACTGAACAAGGCAATGTAAGTATCGGAGACGTGATAGTAGCCAATACCTCCGTATTTGCCGTACCGAATATGGTACTCCGTCAGCAGGTTTTGCTCGTACAGATCCCACATGGTGCCGTCCGCAGCGGCATGCTTTCCGGTACCCCAGTATTTGGGGAGATCAAATTTGTTGTAGGCGTTGACAACCTGCGTTATCGCTCGGTCTAAACGGTCTTCGGAGGCATGCCGGAGATTGAGCCAGGCAATCTGTTTGCGGCTCATATTCTTCACCGACTTGGCCGTTTGAACCGGCCCAAGATTGCAACCATAGCAAAATAGCGTGGTGATAAATCGCTTCTCTGGCTCATCAATGCGCGCCTCATTTCCGGACAAGGGACCGAAATGCTTATGCAAACCAAGCCATTTCTCGGTATCCGTTAAAATGTCGATGATGCTTACTTCCGGAAGATTTTCAGTAATCAGCTCATCCAGCTTCTTAAGTTCTGCTTGTGGCTGTTCGCTTCTTATCGGGCTGATGGATAGTTTTCCGTCTTTGATGGTCGCATGAAGATTTTCAGGAAAACGTTCATCCACACCCTTAGCAAGATCCGCCAACTGTTGTTTAAGGTTTGTAGCGAATTCGGCACTGAAAGGAATAAACAAATCGCCAGAGGAAAGTTCTTGCTTAATATGTAGTAGCAGCCACAATTCAAGATACTTGCGATGAAAAATCTTTCCGCTGTTCTCGCTGCTTTCGTTACTCACTATCAGCTTTTTCCATTTCTCAGTTAGCCAGCTCAAATCAAATGCTTCTGGCATGGCCTGGTCGACGGATTCTTCGCTTAAAAACTCTGAGCGACTGTTGCGCAAACTTTTTAATAGAACGAGAAGTGATGCGGTACTGGTATCACTGGATGTGGATTGCAAGTCCAAAATATCCAGACAATTAAATAGCAACGCACGCTTTTGGCGATACGATTTCAGCATGAAGGGGTAATAGTTATTCCCCGCATAAGCAATATGCTGATTGCAGCGTTCAATCAAAGAACTCGCTTCGTCACCCAGTACCTTATCCAGTGCCGCAAATTTTTGTGTCTGCTCCTGATGCTGATCATAAGCGACTAAAACATCGCGAAATTTGGCGATCAAAGCGTCGATTTGTTTTTGATGTTCCAGGATGTATTGATGCAGCGCCGATTGAGCGGTCGATTCCATGCTTCTCAACATTTTGATATACAGGTTTGCCACGTCATCGAGCGCTTTGCTGTGCTGTTGGCGCACCAGGATAACGGCAAGTGCATAGCGCTTGTTTGGTTTGAGTCGAGCCATTTCGGGCGCAGTGAGCGCTCTGGCTTCAAGGGCAAATTGACGATATTTCACTACCGGTACATCGACATCAGGCAGTGACTCACCAAGTACTTGCAACCAGTGGACATGTTGAAGATAGCTTCGCACCTCTTTGTTGCCTAGCTTCTTGGGCTCGCGCTTAAGCGTGTTCCATGCGCCATAGGCACCGTCAGACGGATTCAGCAGCTCATCAATTTTTTGTTTGGCGTCGTTGGTAAGATCACTGCAGATGTCACGAAAGCACTGTTCATTAACTTTATTGCGCGCCGATCTTGCGATCCGCTTAAGAACGGTAAAGCCAGGTAATTCATAGTGATTTCGTACCAGCTCCTCAAGCATTACGTTGATAATATCTGCCAACATCTCTTTGGTTTCTGCCGCTTTTTCCGCTACATCGGTGAGCCAGGGCTGATCCTCTGAAGCAAAGGATCGAATGCCGAGATAGTCTCTTAAAATGTGCTGCTGTCGGGGGCGAGAGCCAGAGCGGTCATAATCTTTAAGTTGCTTTAGTGTCAGCGGTCGCTTGATTCTGATCCGATCCATCACGTGAGCAATAATGCTGGGTGGTGCAGACGCCAGTGGAACAAAGTAGCCGAGGCGTTGGAGCAGTTTCAGGTTTAGCATGAACCCGAAACGCAATATCGGCTTTTTCTCAGATTCAATTAGGCTCAGTTCTTCAGGTGTTGGTGTGTAGTACTCTTTAAGCTCTTTTTCGGTAACGGTACTTCGCAGTCTGGGATAGGCGGTTTCGTGCAGGCTGCTCATGATGCGGCATCCTATGACGGGAGTGTGTTAATCCCACACTCTGTCGGTGTGCGGGTCGCGAATGGTGGCCTCCAGCATACATTGATTATCAGAGGCGATCTGATGCATGTGATGGAGTAATTCATCCAATGCTTCATCCAACGCGTCGCAATCATCAGAACTTATCGTGATGCGATAGCGCGTTCCCTCCGCATCAAGCTTTTCCATCGCCCAGGGCAATAAACAATGTCGCTCTATCAGAGATCTTGCCTTACCGTTGCCAGGAGAATGTTTGCTATAAGGTTCAAGGCAGAGGCTAATTTCCAATGCCGTGTCTTTCGGAAGCTCGGGGTCTTGTTTGGCCTGTGCTATAGCTTGAGGCAGTGCTTGTTGAATTCGTTGTTGGGAAAACGGATCGGCGCCTTCGATATAGCGCATGGCTGATTGGACATCTTTCCAACCAACGTACTCCATCAACGTTTTGGTATCCCAGTTATTGGCAGTTGCCCAAGTCGCGAAGCCGCGTCGCAAAGAGTGGCTACTGAATTCATCAGCATCGGGAAGCTCCACCTGTTGGCAATAGGCCTTGATGATAGCAATCACACTGGCCGGATGAATCGCCTGCTCTGCAACGTGTCCCCACTGGTTAATCGCTGGAAAGGCCGGACCTCTGGTTAATTGGGCCGCACTCATCCAATCCGTGAATGCTGTCACGGGACACAAGTGTTGCAATGCCGGAGCCCGATACGTTCGGCCATGGGACGAGCGATCGGTTTTGCTTCTGGGAATGAAAATTTCCATCCCAACACCGGGTATAACGCTGACATTTTCTACCCTAATACGAGTGAGTTCGTCTCCACGAAATGCTCGCCAGAACCCCAAAAGAATCAATGCGCGATCACGCAGCAGCTTCAGGGAATTGACAGAGCGGGTATCTGTTTGGGACAAATGTTCAGTAATCCAGCCGTCGATGGCCTGGAGTTGTTCAATTTGAAGAGGTTTGGCCTGTTTTTCCTTGAATGGATGCAGCTCTGCAATACCTTTGAGTACTTTTTTGACGTGAGGTGCTTTGGTTGGATCGGGGAATCCTTGCTCGTTATGCCAGGCGGCAATGGCGGCGAGCCTTTGTTTCAACGTACTGATGGCCAATGTAGGGGCATAGTGCGCGAGATAGGATGCAATGCTATCTGCCGTGGCGGGTAAGAACCCGCCCCAGACAACTTCGTAATGTTCGATGGCTGCGCGGTAACTCACTCTGGTATTGTGTCGAGTGGCTGCCTGAATGTATTTCTCTGGCGAATCAGACATTACTTATTCCGCAAACCAAATTCACACTGTAAACCGTCCTAAATCCCATATAAAAACTTATTCTTTTTTGACCAGCTTTAAATCTGGGTTGTTTGAAACAGGGGCATGTCCTTAGGTCTGCAGTTTAATAGATGAATCAGAAATTGGAGCACTACCATTTTGTCGTTAACGCTTTGTCAAGCCGGGAAGCGACAACCTTCCAATTAATATTTTTAAAGAACGCGTCAACATACTGTGTCGCCGCCGCACCGTAATCCATGTGATAGGAATGCTCGTACATATCCATAACCAAAATCGGTTGCGATGAAGCTGGCGCATGCATGTGATCAGCCATCCAATAGTTTTCGAGGGTTTGCGTGTGCGTATTCCAGGCCAGCATCACCCAGCCGGAACCACCGCCCAATCCTGCTCCTATGAGCCGGAATTCTTTTTCCCAATTTTTAACGCTACCAAAGGCCGCAGTTAACGCTTTATCTAACTGCGGGTCGCGTTCCTGTGGCGGGCTCATGTTGCCAAAGTAAAATTCATGCAATACAACAGATCCCATGCGCATCAAGTGTTCGCGCTTTAGGTCGTTGTAAATAAAAGCCGGTGTTTTGTCATCCGCCAATGCCTTGTCTAGACGTTCCTTAATTGTATTGAGCGCTCGCACGGATCCACCGTAATTATTCTTCCAATGAGACTCAATAAGCTTTTGTGAAATACCATCAAGCTTATCTGATTTAAAAGGCAGTGGGGTAAGTTGTGCTTCAGTAGAAAAGGCATCAGAAATAGAAATTCTGCCGGATTGCGAATTTGCAATCGCAGATGTGACAGTCACAGGTGTGATGGCGGCCAGGGCCGCGCCTTGCAAAAACAAACGGCGATTCACAGAAGTCATGAGTTTTTCTCCTATAGACAAGTAGTTGGATGATAACAAAACAAAAATATTGGAATCTTGTATTTTGTCTTTTAGTGGATGATTTATGGCATATTTATCACGCTTCAGTGAATTCGCCGCTAAGTGGATCGATTTTGATTTCGATTTCTTTGCCGTTTTCATCGATGGTTTCGATTTCATAGACACCGTCCTCGAACTCAACTTCCACTATGTTGTTATACCCGGCCTTTTCGACAATCTTAATAAGTTCCGAGAGAGGCTTGGCATCTGTGGGCGGCTGGTCGTGCTTAAACCAGTCTGCCTGGGCAAATACGGGAAATGCTATCAGCGCGGCGAAAAGGGATGTTTTGGGATGAACTTTCATACTTTTCCTCACGATTTGTATTGGAAGCCTCAAGCTTACGATCCATATTCCGCCGAGCCTACTGAAGTGTTTCTGACTTTTTCGTCAGAAAGTCCAATGGAGCACAGCCTTCACAAGTTCTTGCCGGAGGTGGATTCCCGTAGCTGTTGTGAGGGTGTCATTTTGCCCGGCAACACAATTTGAAATACACTCCCTTTGCCCAATTCGCTTTTGATCTCGATGCGTCCACCGTGGATCTCCACTGCCCATCGCGCGATGGCCAGCCCCAAGCCAAAACCACCCTTTTCCCGACTACGAGCGCTATCGACGCGGTAGAAGCGATCGAAGATGTAGGGCAACGCTTCGGCGGGTATCCCTTCTCCTTGATCCTGAATAGCGATGTCCAGCTGGCCATTCATAGACTGACAAGACAGCGTCACTTCGGCATCTTTGGGACTGTGCTTGACAGCATTGTCTAGTAAATTGATCAGCGCCTGGCGGAGCACAGTCCGGTCACCCGTCATTACAATCGGTGAATCAGACAGGTTGAGAACGACTCGCACCCGCACTTCCTCTGCCAGTGCACCAATGAATCCAGCGGCATCACTGGCCATCTCGCAGAAGTCAAATGACTCTGACTTTAGGGCTATTTTTCCACTTTCAGCGCGAGTGAGTTCAAGCAGAATCGCGGTGAGCTGGGCGAGTCGGTCAGCTTCTTCCAGCATCGTGCCAATGATGTCGCGATATTCGCTTTCAGAGTGCCGCTCACGCAGTCCGACCTCGCCAACACTTCGTATCACCGTGAGCGGGGTTCTCAATTCATGGGACGCGTCGGCGGTGAAGCGACGTAGCTGCAAAAACGCAGATTCCAGTCGACCAAGTAAGGCGTTAAAGGCCTCGGCCAGTCGGCCCGTCTCGTCGTGGGGATTAACCACCGGCAACCGTGCATTGAGTCTTTCGGCATTGATTCGCTCGGCTTCGACGGCCATACGCTGAATTGGGGCGAGACTACGACCCGCCAGCCAGTAACCAACAACACTGGCAATAGCCAGTGCTACAGGCAAAACGGCGACCATGACCCAAAGCACGACCGTTAGGCCTCGAGCGAAGTCATCCTCCCGCAGTGCTGCGCGCAGGGTTAAGTGTTCACCGGCTACCAGAGCAGTACGCTGGAGCAGGCGCAGGTGTATCTCATCGGGTACCTCCAATGCGTGCAGACCATTTGCCATTGTATTAAAAGGCGGAATCGGGATTTGCCCGGACGCCGTGGCTGCATCTTGACGACGCAGCAGAAGTTGACCGTCAGCATGCCAGACATCAACCCAGGCGACATTTTGTAATTGTTCATCGTCATTATTGTTGAATTCGTTGGTGAGCCTCCAAACTAGACGGCCTTCAGAATTCGGAACGATATTCTGTTCGGTGATCTCCAGTTCCTGCTCCAACCTTAGGTCCAATTCGGAGGCGAACCGGTCGCGGATCAGCAGGTAGGCACCGATTGCATAGAGGGCAAGCATTGCCCCGAAAACCAGGGCGAATATCACTGTCAATCGGGTGCGTAATGTGATTGGACGCAGTGTCGTAATCATGGAGCCTGCTCCTGAAGAATAAAGCCGACACCCCGTACAGTATGGATCAGCGGACACTGATGGCTGTTGTCCACCTTTCGACGCAAACGAGCAATGTGGACATCAATGACGTTATCCAGTGGCGTGGCCCGAGCCACTTCCTTCCAAACATCGCGAGCAAGCATCTCGCGAGAAACGACCCGGCCTTGATGCAATAATAAGTAGTCGAGCAATTCATACTCGCGTGCAGTGAGTCCGATCGTTCTGCCTCCCCGAAGCACTTGTCGGGTCACACGATCCATTTCCAGATCGGCGACTACAAAGCGAAGCACGTCCTGCGTTCGCCCTCGCCGGAGCAGCGCTCGAATACGAGCCAGAAGCTCCTCGAACGCAAAGGGTTTAATAAGGTAGTCGTCGGCGCCGACATCAAGACCCTGCACCCGATCCTCAATGGAATCGCGCGCAGAGAGGATAATCACCGGTGTCGTCAGCCCACGCTGGCGTAGGGTATGCAAGATTTCCAATCCATCACGCCCCGGCAACATCAGGTCAAGAATCACCAGATCAAATACGTGCGTCGACACAAGAAAAAATCCTTCTTCACCGGTGGTCGCAAGCGTTACGTAGAATTGCTCAGATTCCAGGCCCTGCCGCAACGACTCAGCAATTTTGATTTGGTCTTCGATAACTAGAATTCGCATAATTGATGAGCAAATGTTTTGAATTTAGGATATTCGTAGCTGGCGAACACCATAATGAGTACTCGAAACGGATACATTGTCGGCATCAATCCTCTTTGAATTTGATAAGTTCGCAGTCAAAAATTGCGTGTATTTACCCTGCTGAAGCACCAATAAATAACACGTGATAGGCAATACCCAGCAATGCACTGACAAAAATCACGGGCAATACGCCCACTTTGAAACGTAGCATCGCGACAAAAGATCCCAGCGCCAGCAACACACTGACAATATGAATGCTACTCCAGGCAGGCAGGAGCCATTTCATACCATAGGCCTGCACAGTGGTTACCTCAGCAAAGGCAACATGTAGCGCAAACCAGATGGCTAGATTCAGCATCACACCCACTACAGCGGCGGTCACGGCAGACAACGCGGCGCTTACCGCGTGATTGCCGCGAAGTCTTTCCACGTAGGGCGCGCCAAGGAAAATCCATAAAAAGCACGGCACAAAGGTCACCCAGGTGGCGAGTATCGATGCTAGGATGCCCGCAGTAAAAGGGTCGAGCGAGCCAGGTTCGCGGAAAGCACCCATAAAACCCACGAACTGCACCACCTGAATGAGAGGGCCTGGGGTGGTTTCAGCCATACCCAAGCCATCCAGCATTTCCCCCGGAGCCAACCACTCATAGTTTTGTACCGCCTCCTGAGCCATATACGCCAACACCGAATAGGCACCGCCAAAGGTCACCACTGCCAGTTTGCTGAAGAATAGTCCGATCTGAGTGAACACATCCTCGTAACCTAACGTTACCAATAGGATGACTAGAGGAGCAAACCACAGTGGTAACCAGACCGATAGCACTTTGAATGCCCGACCCCATGATGCACGGGTATGGTCTGCTGTGCCGCTCTGTATCATGGCGTCAATGGCTGGCCCGTTCGGAGCATCATGCCCTTTAATAACCAAAAACCGCTCCGGATCAACATAGCGGCCCAGTAGACCGATGCAACCGGCTGTGATGATCACGAGCGGAAAAGGCACGGAAAAAAAGAAAATCGCGATGAACGCGATTGTGGCCAATGCATACATGTAGGAGTTCTTAAGGGCGCGCTTGCCGATGCGGATCACCGCTTGAATCACGATAGCAAGTACGGCGGCCTTGATACCAAAAAACAATGCTTGCACCAGAGTCGCATCCTGAAAACCTGCATAGAGCAAGCTGAGTAACAAAATGCTGAGAAAACCAGGCACTACAAACAACACGCCCGCAACCAGTCCACCCTTAATACCATGTAACAGCCAACCGATATAGGTGGCAAGTTGCTGTGCTTCCGGCCCCGGCAGCACCATGCAGTAATTCAACGCGTGCAGAAAGCGGCTTTCACTGAGCCATTGCTTTTCATCCACCAAAATACGATGCATTACGGCAATTTGGCCGGCTGGCCCCCCAAAGCTTAGAAGCGCAATGCGTAGCCAGACGCGTAAGGCTTCCCCAAACCCGATTTCATGCCCGAAAGCATTGTAGTTACTATCGGTTGAGTTTCCGGTGTTTTGATTGGTTTGGCTGTCTGGCGGTCTTGGCACCGTGGATTGTTCGTGCATGGTTATTGTTCCTTACTATAAGTAGCTACGAGGCTGTCAAACACCTGATTGGCTGCCTGCAATAATTGATCATCATTGTTATGGGTTTCACGTAGACCCATTAATACACATTCGACGCCGGTGGCTTCAGGTGGTTGAGGTCCTCCCACATCAAGGTAATGCACCAATTCCCCAATGCGCTGTAAAGCAGGAAAGCTCAGATCAAAACTGGCCAATAACGTTTCAAAAGTGACTTTCTCACCCACATGGGTAAAGCTCGCACCGTCGTAATCAAACCCCAAGGCCTCTTCCGGACAGTCATCTGGTGAGTTCAGCCACATAAATTGCGCAGACGGATCAATGAACCGGCCAATCAACCAGGCACTGGCCAAGCGGTCTACCCACGGTCGTCGCCGCGTCGCCCAGAGCCTCCCCTGATAATTACTTCTATCTAGGCGAGGGATGTCGCGAAGTTCAGGCTGAGGCTCATCCTGGGACAGTGCGCGGTTTGCGTCGATTTCCAGCTGTATAAGAGCCGCCTCAGTCCGTTCTTGGTCGCTACCGGGAAAAAAATCGATGGCTGACAATCGAGTAAAACTTTTACGCAATTTGCGCATTTCCTTCATGACATCGAGAGCAGACTCCGGAGAAAGCGTCGCCCTCAGTTCTGCTATTGCCATTTCCAGCGCGACATAATCTTCAGATCGATCAAATAGCGCTGGGAACGCCTCGGTTTCAACCGTATTGGAATACAGCACATGGGCGGTTCCACCACTAACACGAACATCCTCTGCAATCGCATTTAAATTTTCGCCATGATCGCTGATCTCCGGTAACACATATACGCCATCCCGAAGCGAAGCGGCTCCAAGCGCTTTGATTGCGCGCCATGCCCGCATACGCACAGTGGCGTTTTCGGTGGGTAAGGAAAGAATCAGAAGAATCCATTGCATTTGTAGATCTTACTACACACATGTAGATCTTACTACACACATGTAGATGTCAATACAAATTATTTTGTATTGACTGATGAGCGAGCCAGTCTGAAGGTCACAGTGAAACCCTGCCTCACAAAAAAGCTGCCTGGAATCAACGCTTTTGAATGCTGCTCGCGGAAGGGCTGGCCTGCCATTACCCACATTGCTATAAGATAAAATGTGAAGGCTGTGTACTATTTTATGACGATATATAACCCAAAAAACCTATAACATTAAATAAGTCTTGATTATTTAATGTTATTTTAGTGCTGTCATTTCACATTTCAAGCGTATAAAATAGTATGTATATACATGGTATGTAATACAGTACGTAATATACCGAGAGGTGAATTATGGCAAGAGGTGGCATCAATAAGGCGCTGGTATCCAACGCACGCGAAACCCTGATCAGCCGGGGTGAAAACCCCTCCATTGACGCAATACGAGTAGAGCTAGGCAATACCGGCTCAAAGTCCACTATTCATCGTTATTTGCGCGAAATCGAAGAAGAGGCGTCGGCTCGATTGGATGATGAAGCCCTGCTCAGCCAGCCAATAAAAGAGCTTGTGGGACGCCTTGCCTCAGTGCTCCGCCAAGAAGCTCAATCCCTGGTTGAAGACCATCAAACCAAGCACCAAAGCCAGGTGAGGTCGCTAACTGATCGCCTTCAAGAACTCGAAAGCTTGCTTGCCAGCTCAAATAACACTTTAGAAGCAAAAGAGCGTGAGCTGAAAGTCTTGCTCTCCGATCTTGATGCCAGCAAAGCCTCCGAAGAAACGTTGAAAGCAAATGCCTCCAAAGCCAATCAAGCCAACGAAAAGCTTCAAGTACTGTTAGCCGAGAAGCAGGCTCAGAATGAATCTCTGGAAGAAAAGCATCGTCACAACCGCGAAGCGATGGAGCATTACCGGCAATCCGTTAAGGATCAGCGTGAGCAGGATCAGCGAAAACATGAGCACCAAGTACAGCAATTACAAGCTGAAATCAGGACTTTAAATCAAACACTTTCTGTTAAGCAGGGTGATATCACGCAACTAAACAAGGACAACGGTAGATTGGCGGCCGAGCTTGGTGCCACGCAGAAAGCGGTTGCAAAGCTGGAAGCCGAGCAGCGCAAACTAATAACAAACTTGGAGTCGAAATCAGCAGAAGTCGAGTCGCTCAAAACCCAACTATCCAAGTTCGAAAACCAATCAGAGGAACTCGATAAACTTAAAGGGCTGAATGAAGAGCTACTCGCCTGGAAAACCCAAGCGTCTGTATCGATTGGCAAGCTGGAAACGGAAATCTCTATTAAGACAGAAATGATGAATCGCTTGCTGGAGGAAAGAAGTAAGACCCCAGAAGCCAGTGGGTGACCTGCTGCTCTCAGGCTCAGTAGGGTATTTGCTCTTATCGCGGGCCACCTAAGGCGCTTCGCAGACCTTATTGCTGTTTTACGACAGAGAAGGCTCATACCCGGTCGGCCGAGTGATTTTAGCTCAAAGAGCACATGGAAATCGAGAGTAGAAGTCAGACACATATCGAATTACGTGTACCATGCGTAATTGCGCGTAATTTTCAAAAATACAAGTAACATCAGGGGCTTGTATCTGAAGCGGCTAAATTTGGACGCTTTACAGGCCTCCTAGAAACCGAATTTCGATTTTTCCATTAAAAACAAAAGTTTAGGCTAACTTTGGCGAATTTTTCCAGAATGACGGCCGACCCTCTAATTGGTCCACTTACGGAAATATTAATCCACATACAGGCGAAGTTGGTTCAAAGCGAGTTTATGACCAAAATCATAGATTGCCTACTACAGTGTTACAGCAATCTTCATACATTCCCAACGAAAAGGGGGGCTCTCGAAACCCTGTTGATTCACCGGTTTCTCAACAAGAACAAACCAATACATTTAATTTCTTTTTGCACACCTTAGCACTATGTTTTTTATTCACTATCTTCTTAGCACCTTTAATTGATAGATGGATATCGACCACCTTTAGTCAACGACAACACTATGCTTCCTTGTTCAGCCTAAAATCGTTTGTTGTGGTTTATGTATTTGTGCCTTTTATCCTAAATGTATCCTTACATTTTTACTTAATATCTAATTAAACTATTGGCCTGTTTACACTTGAATGTTTGGCTCTAGCCCAGGTTAGGGCCATCAGTTAGCTGGTGGTTATCTTCTAAATCATGCTTAAGTTTTACTATCCACTCTCCTGCGCTTTGGTGTAGGTTTTCTAGCGTTGCTTCGTCAGTTATATTGAGCTTCGCTGCAGCGGATAGTATTGGCTCGGGATTAGCCAAGAACGTGTCTAATTGCTTGTGAAGTGTTTTAAAAGGGGCTTCGCCATAATGCCGCTTTACCTCAGCCCATGCTTTTTGGCTAGGAGCGCCCCACTTTCTCTGCATGGTCAGTAAGTCGATGAAGTCTTTTTTATCAGGGAAAGCATATCTGTCAGCCAGTGCGAGAAGTTTAGTAATGTAACAGCTGTCTTGGTCTAGTGCCGGCACAGGTAAGCTGGTGGTTTCTGCCATACTTAATCGGTAGTCACTAAAAGAAATAAACTCTAGCTTTATTGGTGTATCGTCGACCTTTATCGCGGTTCTAACACCGTATCGGTCTGCACGTATTTCTCTAATTAACTCCAGCTCACCGTTAACCAAGTCACCAAAACTAGATGGAGATACCGCAGAACGAACCGCACGATATGATTCGATAGAAGGACAGACAAAATCAATGTCTACAGACTCACGAAACTCATCAAGCTCCATGGCAATACGCGTATCACCACCAAAAAGCACCTTATTGTCCAACAAGAATGCTTTATCAAACTGAAGGAGTGTCTTATGAATCGCGTTATGTCGTGCTCTTCTATGAATCATCACTTATCCATTGGGCATAAATACGCCCTTTCCTTCTGTCTTAATCAGTTCCTGTAAAAGTGCATGCTCAGCTCGGGTCATTTCAGCTTCATCAACAAATCGCCACCTGCTCTCGTAATACAGGTATGCATCTGCATCGGATAATTCAGTAACATTTTGCATATCCCATAAGAGAGATTTTAAAATTGGATATTGGTCGACTTTTACCATAGGGAGTTGAATTGCCTTAGCTGTAACATTAATGATACTAGTGTTTTTGAAGTGATGTTTCAGCTAAATAATTTGGGCTTACCGGATAGTGGCTGTTTACCTATTGGTTTCTACCTTTTCGCGCTTGTACGAGAGTTGGCCGTGTTGTTGGTCAATAAATTACGGTACAAAAAAATTTCATACTGAACGGCTCTAATGAGCGTGAAGCGGCATTGACACAAGGAGCAATGCTCAACGTATTTGGATGGACAGCGGTTGCTCAATGGGGTTCTAGGGATTTTCCCCTCTAAAAAGACATAATCCTCTGTAG
>CETH01183145.1_pt1 | contig 23287 bp, 20 predicted proteins | sample 361461 | NCBI WGS metagenome assembly CETH01 (sample SAMEA2622695, study PRJEB7988) | marine metagenome | isolation source: saline water (ENVO:00002010), including
ATATAGTCCACGGAATCTAACAAGTTCTTAGGTCCATCGTTACTGATCTCACCGTGCGTTCGCTGCGCAGCATTACCACAGACTGGTAACGTGGTATCGAGCATCAGGTTCAGCCAGTACAGCGTTTCCTCCACCCTAGGGCTACCCTGGGTCCAAATCGCACCGAGGTAGTTGCCACTATCCAGAATGGCTTGGATATCGTTGACTATACGCGCCATCCAGCTTCTCGACGGAGAAGTTGCTAGATGTACCGGGCGGTAGGCGAAAAAGTCCCGCCCCATGACCTCTGGTTTTATATCACTGTTGCCCATATCAGTGCGGTCGGCAGCAGCCAATCCCTTGGTGTAGCCGCCTGAAGGCATGATGCGGAAGAAGTCAACTTCTGCGAGCTGGGAAATCAGGTTGCCGGTACCGTCTTCGGCAATACCGAACCGGTCGATTTCCTCAAAAATACGTGACCCATCAGGATAATAAGCCTGCCGAGATTTTTCAGCCGGGGCACCAGGAAACGCGCAATCGTCCTCCCAGGCGCTCCCATCAGCCTGCCGCGCCATATAGGGGAGGGGATATAGACCATCATTTGGTAAAAGGTTAATTTCAAATACTGGCGTATCGCCATCCGATTGTCGATCGGTGTGAAATTTACCCGATCTGTCCATGTAGCCGTCTGGCGGGCCATACAAATTCGCGGCGTCGGCTTCTAACGGGTGGGCGCTAAACTGCTCGACGTAGACTGTCACGGGGGCTGCAAGACGCTGCGGGCGCAATACGTCAAATCGGGTGGCGCTCCCGTCCGGATTGGTCCTAAGTGGCAGGCCATGTTGTGTGCGCGCTTTGTTACTGGTTATCAGAGGCGGCGAATTGCTGATTGTGGCATTAGCGCCTGAGAGACAAGCAATACGCGGTTTTCCGGTCATCAAATGATCCCTATATCTGTATGATTTTTACCCTAGCAGGTGGGTTTCCATCTGACGACAGTTTATCGTTGCTGTCTCTTACTTTTGATTTGGGAACATTAACCACAACTATATATGGTATCAATTTCTTCCGCCCCAGAGGACTTTTTTATTAAAAACCGGATCTTGGAAAACCATGAGATATCTAAGTAGTGTTCTTCTCGCCACGGTAATACTTTGGTTTTGGGTAGGGGTTGCTGAAGCTGCGTCAACGCCGCGACAAACGACTTGGGAGGATCTTGCACCGCCAATGAAAAAGTTGATCGAAGATCCATTAGCCCATCTGGATCCCTTCATCAGACTTGAAATTTCCGAAATTTCCTTCGCCATTCGTCAACATAAAAACGGTTTAATATCACCGGTTAGCGAAGATTACGAAACCGCCATGGAAGCTAAATACCGCCTAGAGAGAGACGGTATTGAGGTGGAGAATATTCTTAGTCGAATCGAGGCTATCCAAGCAGAGATACTCCGATGGGGCGAACAGATGGTGTATTCACTCGACGGACAGTTTATAAAAATCCCGGGTTATGCCCTTCCAATCGAATTTGACGGAGTTGCGGTTAAGGAATTTCTGCTCGTGCCGTATGTAGGGGCCTGTATCCATGTTCCACCTCCACCGAAGAACCAGATGATATTCGTAGAGCTCAGAGAGCCATTTGCCGTCGATAGCCTTTTTGAACCAGTCTGGGTTGTTGGCCGTATTTTGGTCAAAGACACGAGAAAGACCCTGCCGGTATCGGACGGCGAGATACCCATCCGTGCGGGCTACCTAATAGAGAACGGCAACGTTGAGCCATACAGAGAGTGAAAACTTATAGAGCAGATATGAAGGTTCTTAAAACCGCGACCGTTATGTTATAACACTCAGGGTGGTTTTGCGGCTAGCTTAATTAGAGACTGTTTCGTAATGAAGATTTACCCACTGCACTTTTGTACAATGAAAATTGCCCTTTGTTTTTTTATGATATCGGGGGTGACGCCATCGACCCTTGCTGCAGACAGACTTCATAATGCGCACCAGCATGGGGTCAGCAAACTCAATCTCATGATTGAAGGGAAACGCCTTAAAATAGAGTTGCAGTCTCCCGGATCCGATATAGTCGGCTTCGAGCATGCAGCCGCGAGCAAAGCGGATAGGTCTTCGATTAACTATGCTGCTAATCTTCTGAAAGATAATGGTAAATTATTCGATTTATCGATCGCTGCAGGGTGCAGGTTGGCTTCTTCCGAGGTTGAGGTGCCCGGTGGACAGGAAAAGTATAAACACCATAATCGTAGACACGGGCACGGTGAAAAGAGCCATTATCATCATAATGAGAGGATAGAAGGTGAGGAACACTCTGAATTTCACGCACGTTACCTCTTTACGTGCAAACAGCCGGAGAAACTTACCCGAATAGACATCAAATATTTTGACATATTCCCCCTTGCTGAGAAAATTGACGTTCGGGTGGTTACGCCTAGGATTCAGTTCCGAACGGAATTGACAGCTGGAAAATCGCGGCTGACTCTATAGCAGAAATTTATCTTGGAGACCTAGACGACTCATGTCCTTGGCCGTAGATCTTTCCGGTATTGTCTACCGGTGGCGGAAGGCGCTGCCAGTTGTGCTCGATATCCCGGAAATCTCCGTGACCGTCGGGGAGAAATTGTTCGTTCGCGGACCTAGCGGTAGCGGTAAAACGACGCTTTTAAACCTGCTCGGTGGGGTTGCTATACCGGAACAGGGGGAACTCAAGATTTTGGGAGAACGTCTCGACCTAATGCCAGCTCGTAGCCGGGATTCCTTCCGTGCTGACCATATCGGTTTTATTTTCCAGCAGTTTAATCTGATTCCCTATCTCTCGGTGATTGACAACGTGCTATTACCCTGCCGATTTTCTCTTCGAAGACTCTCCAAGGCGAAGAGTCGGGGAAGAGAGCCGGAGGCCGAGGCCCGTCGTTTACTTAGGCGTATGGGTCTCCCGGTAGAGAATCTTACCGGGCCCTTAGTCACCGATCTGAGTGTCGGACAGCAACAAATGGTAGCAGCGGCAAGGGCTCTGATAGGCGGCCCGGATCTGATAATCGCTGACGAACCAACCTCGTCGCTGGACGAGAACGCCAGATACGCGTTCCTAAATCTTCTCTTTCTGGAGGCGGAGGAGGCCGGACAGACGTTGATTTTTGTGAGTCACGACGGGCGTCTAGCGGAGGCATTTGACCGGATCGTTGACCTCCCAGACATAAACCGAGCCGGAAGGGGAAAATCGCCTAAATGCTAACCTTTCAACTTGCCGTCAAGAGCCTTAATAGCCGAAGGCTTACCGCCTTTCTGACTGTGATCGCGATTGCCGTCAGCGTTTCGCTACTTCTGGGAGTAGAACGTATCCGCACAGAGGTTCGCGCTAGTTTTGCGAATACCGTATCTGGAACAGATTTGATCGTCGGTGCCCGAGGCGGATCAGTGCCACTACTACTTTACTCCGTCTTCAGGATTGGGAGTGCCCAGAACAATATTTCGTGGCGGAGCTACCGTGAAATTGCCGCAGACCCAGATGTGGCTTGGACTATTCCTATTTCTCTTGGCGATTCCCATCGGGGGTTCCGGGTATTGGGCACCAATACTTCTTATTTCCACCATTTTCGCTTCGCCCGAACTCGGCATCTCGAATTCGCTCATGGCAAGCCGTTTGATGATGTTTTCGATACGGTTTTGGGCGCACAGGTTGCCTCAAAACATGGTTACTCTGTTGGCGACCGCATAGTAATAGACCACGGCGTCGGCGAAATCGGTTTCGCTACCCACAAGGACAAGCCATTTCGCGTATCCGGCATCCTGGTGCGTACGGGTACGCCGGTCGATCAGACAGTCCATGTAAGTCTCGCCGGGATCGAGGCGATCCATATTGACTGGCGGTCGGGCAGGAAAATCCCAGGTCTTAAAATCGATGCCGATAACGTGCGACAGATGAACCTTCACCCAAAATCGATCACAGCATTTTTCGTCGGACTTAAGTCTCGGTTTTCCACCTTTGACGTGGAAAGACGGGTGAATAATTATACAAAAGAGCCGTTGCTCGCAATTTTACCCGGTGTCGCATTACATGACCTTTGGTCTCTAGTGGGGACCGCCGAAAATGCGTTGACGGTAATCACAGTGTTCGTTGTAGCCGCGGGGCTGGTCGGCATGGTCACTATGCTGATTGCAACACTGAACGAGCGGCGTCGCGAAATGGCGATACTACGGTCAGTTGGTGCACGACCACATCATGTTTTTTGGCTCCTCATTTTCGAAGCTGGTTTCGTGTCTGCACTTGGCGCAGTGCTTGGCGTCGTACTCCTCTTTGCCTGTATGGTTTTAGTTCTGCCAGTCATTGAGTCCAGATATGGGCTTTTTATTGCTATAAATGCATTGTCCGCAAATGAATGGATGTATTTGGGGGCCGTATTTTTTTTCGGAATGACTGCTGGTATTTTCCCCGCCATGATGGCGGCCCGGAGGTCTCTAGCCGACGGCGTGATAATCAGGAGTTGAGCGAGGAAAGAAATCTTTAAGATGTCCTAGAAGTTTACTCTCGCTATTACCACATTAACTGCCCACCGTTCGGATGAATAATTTGGCCAGTGATATATGACGAACGATCACTGAGAAGAAAATCTAATACGGCGGCGATTTCGTCCGGCTGTCCCAGCCGACCCAACGGTAGCTTATCAGCAAGCGTGATCCGGGCTTGTTCATATTCCTCTGGTGTGCGGCCAGATGTCAGGATCGGCGTGTCGATGGGCCCTGGTCCTAGGGCGTTGACGCGGATACCGTGTGGCGCGAACTCTATGGCGATGGTCTTGGTAAGGGAATATATCGCTGACTTCGCGGTCATATAAGCTGCGGCCCCCGGGACAGCCATAACGGCGAAATCTGAAGACATGTTAACGATCGCCCCTTTACCAACGGCAATCATACCGGGGAGGACGGCCTGACAACACAGAAAAGTGCCTTTAACATGGATGTTGATCATACGATCCCATTCTTCCTCCGGGATATGTCCGACCACGCCGCGAATAAAGATTCCGGCAGCGAAGAACGCTGCGTGGACTGAACCAATTGTAGATTCGATACAGGTTTTCATTGCGGAAACGGAGTTTCTGTCGCTGACGTCAACATGTATTGTTGTCGCCGATCCTCCTTTGGCTTCAATCAGTGCGACTGTCGTTGCCGCGCTGTCTTCGTTCCAGTCCGCCGCGACGATATGCATATTCTGTGACATACGTAGAGCGGCAGCGCGACCGATTCCGCTCCCTGCGCCTGTGATAAGGATATTTTGTTTCTCTCTCATCAGAATAGACCCGCCCCTCCATTGACACGGATATCCTGTCCGGTAATGAAGCTAGCATCATCCCTCAACAGGAAATAAGCGGCTTCAACGATTTCTTCTGGCGTGCCGATACGGCCCAATGGAATATTATCGCCCTTAGCGAACATATCGACCTCAGCCATCACCCGCCGCGGCATTTCCGTATCTACAATACCGGGAGAGACTACATTGGCGCGGATTCCGGCGCGGGCGTGGTCAAGTGCTAACGCCCGGCAAAGCCCAAGCACTCCGCCCTTCGTGGCGGCATATGCCGCGCTCTTCGGTGCTCCGCGACGGGCGATGATAGAAGAAAACATAACGATACTGCCTCGACCCAGTTCTATCATCGCCGGCAGGACGGCTTGGCAGGTCAGCATGGTCCCCTTGAGGTTGATATTCAAATGGTCATCCCAGTCAGCTTCGCTGAGGTCAAGAAATGGAGCTGTGCGGTATATCGCGGCGCATGTGGCAAGTCCGGTTATTCCCTGAGATAATGAGGCGGCCTCTTCCGTCGCTGCTATCATTGCCGAGGCGTCTCGTACGTCAACTTTATTGAAGGTCAGGTTTTCATCTTTAATGCTTGCCAATTTACCTGGTTCGATATCCCACGCGGCAACTCTGTAGTTCTCTGATAAAAGTTTCTGGGCCAAACTAAAGCCTATGCCGCTACCTGCGCCAGTGATGACAATAGTCTCCATGCCGGATTATTCCCGTATCAGTTGATGGGCAATGCCCCGAAATTATATTCATTAGAGGAACCTTAAGTTTAATCTTACTCTATTGTAAAAAGCCTGGCGATTCGGTCGGAAGGGGGTTGAATCAAACGGTGGGGTGGATACATTGCGCCCGTCCATTACCGGAGGAGGTCTGTCTGTCCGGACACCGCGAAATGTCCGACCTATCCACCTGTATCCGCTTTAGAATTCCTTGGCCAAACCCGTCTGCGCGTCCGCGCGCCGGCCAGAATGAAGACTGCACCTTGCCAGAATCAAATAATGTCGATCATACCGAGCTCGCTAATGCTATACGCGCGCTTTCTATGGATGCGGTTCAGGCCGCTAATTCGGGCCATCCCGGCATGCCAATGGGCGCTGCGGATATGGCGACGATCCTATTCACCAAATATTTGAAATACGATCCGGCTGATCCGGACTGGTTCGACCGTGACCGCTTCGTGCTGTCCGCCGGGCACGGGTCGATGCTGCTGTATTCGCTGCTCTATCTAACGGGCTACCCGGATATCTCTATCGAACAGATAAAGAATTTCCGACAATGGGGCTCCAAAACGGCAGGCCACCCTGAGTATGGCGAAGCCGGTGGCATAGAGATGACCACGGGACCGCTTGGACAGGGCATTGCGTCCGCGGTTGGTATGGCTATCGCCGAGCGGTCAATGAATTCTCGTTACGGCGACAGCCTAGTTGATCACCGTACTTGGGTGATTGCGTCCGATGGTGACTTGATGGAAGGAATCAGCCATGAGGCAGGTTCGCTCGCCGGACATATGAAACTCGGTCGTCTGATCGTTCTATACGACGATAATGGAATCTCTATCGATGGAAGCACCGATATATCGCTGTCGGATGATGCGCTTGGCCGGTTTGAAGCATACGGCTGGCATGCCCAGCGCTGCAACGGCCATAGTCCGAATGAACTGTCCGACGCAATCGACGCCGCACTGTCGTCTGGCCATCCATCGATCATCGCCTGCCGTACCACTATTGGCTATGGCGCCCCAACCAAGGCCGGCACGTCCGGATCCCATGGTGCACCGTTGGGCGACGAAGAAATTGCTTCGACACGGGAAGCGTTGAATTGGCCTCACGATCCCTTCGTTGTGCCGAGCGAGATCATTTCGGCCTGGCGCGTTGCCGGTGCTCGTGGGGCTAAAGTGAGAAATGAGTGGAATGAGCGTTTAATTAACTCGGACCGACGCCAGGAATTTGAACGCGCCGTCGCTGGTGATCTGCCGGCAGCTTATGAACAGTCTGTGATAACCGCTAAGAAAGCGTTTTCTGACGATGCTCCCAAACTAGCAACCCGGGCATCGTCGGGTAAGACGTTGGATCATATTTCGCCGGCCGTCCCTGAAATGATCGGCGGTTCTGCCGATCTGACCGGTTCGAACAATACCAAGGCAGACGGGTTTATGGGTCTTTTGCCGCCCGACTACTCCGGTCGCTATTTGTATTACGGCGTTCGAGAACACGGAATGGCGGCGGCGATGAACGGTATGGCCTTGCACGGCGGGGTGATCCCATATTCCGGCACTTTCCTGATCTTCTCAGATTATCTACGTCCTTCGCTTAGGCTAGCCGCCTTGATGGGCGTGCGGGCGATCCATGTGCTAACCCACGACTCAATCGGCCTTGGTGAGGATGGACCTACCCATCAGCCGGTCGAACATTTGGCTGCCCTCAGGTCCATCCCTAATGTTAACGTTTTCCGACCCGCCGACGCAGTTGAAGTGGTGGAATGTTGGCAGCTGGCTCTGGAAAACAAGGGTGGACCCTCCGTACTGGCGCTGACCCGCCAAGGGTTACCGACACTGCGTACGGATCACACCGACGAAAACCTCTCAGCAAAGGGCGCCTATGTTCTCGCTGAGGCGGAAGGGGAAAGGGCCGCGACCATTTTGGCGACTGGATCGGAGGTCGAAATTGCGATGGCCGCGAGAGATATGCTGCAATTGGATGGGGTGCCGACCGCAGTGGTTTCCATGCCTTGCTGGGAATTGTTCTCTGTGCAGGATAATGCTTATCGTACTGCCGTGCTGGGCGATGCCGTTCGGGTTGCGGTTGAGGCGGCTATAAAGTTTGGCTGGGAACAATGGATTGGTCCCGATGGCGGATTTGTAGGCATGAAAAGCTTTGGCGCATCCGCGCCCGCCAGCACTCTCTATGACAAATTCGGTATTACAGCTCAAGCAGTAGTTGCCACAGTTAAAGAACGGCTTTGAAGCAGCTATTTTTGGCCGTAAATATGGTAAAACGCAAACGGTAAGTTAATTGGAGGTATCAGACATGGCAGTTAGGGTTGCAATAAATGGCTTCGGTCGTATCGGTCGGCTGACGCTTCGGGCGGCGCTAGAATCGAAACGAAAAGACCTAGAGTTCGTGGCGATCAACGATCTTGGATCCACTGACATGAACGCATTGCTCCTACAGCGAGATACTACGCACGGGCCACTTGCGAACAAGGTAAAAGCCACCGCGACTGGTATTAATGCGGGAAACGGTGTGATGAAGGTTTTCTCGGAGCGGGATCCAGAAGCATTGCCATGGGGTAAGCTTGACATTGACGTCGTTTTGGAATGCACGGGTTTCTTTACTAAGCGCGAAATGGCGGAAAAACATCTGAAAGCCGGAGCCAAGAAGGTGCTGATCTCTGCCCCCGGCACCGGCGAAGATTTGACCGTCGTTTATGGTGTCAATGATCACAAGTTGCGTAAGTCACACAAGGTGGTGTCAAACGCCTCGTGCACTACAAACTGTCTGGCCCCGGTCGCCGCGGTCATGCACAAGGCCTTCGATATCCAGCAGGGCTATATGACGACGATCCATGCCTATACAGGCGATCAGCGCATCTTGGATACCCTTCACGGTGATCCACGCCGCGCCCGAGCAGCCGGGCAGTCGATGATCCCGACATCTACCGGCGCTGCCAAGGCGGTCGGTCTGGTGCTGCCGGAACTAAGCGGTAAGCTAGACGGTACCTCCATTCGCGTCCCGACGCCGAACGTCTCCGTTATAGATTTTACTTTCATTCCCAAGAAAAAGACGACCGTCGAAGCAGTGAACGCCACCGCGGTGAAGGCTTCCAATTCGGACCGGCTAAAGGGAATTTTCAATATCAATGAGGCGCCGCTGGTATCATCTGACTTTAACCACGATCCGGCCTCGTCGACTTTTGATCTTACCCAGACGCAAGTGGTTGATGGCAAGTTAGTCCGAGTGGTTAGCTGGTACGATAACGAATGGGGGTTCTCAAATCGGATGCTCGATACAGCGGCGGCCATGGGGAAAATGAAGTAGCAGTGCGCTTAGACTCTTAGGTCACGCTAAAAAAGAACCCTTACCTTTGGGAGGTCCGGCTGGATTATCCGAAGAGTGAGGGTTTTTTATATAAGGATAGAACAGCAATGTTAAAAACCATCGACTACCTCGACGTTTACGACAAAAAGGTGTTCCTCCGTGCCGATCTGAACGTACCCATGAGTGACGGGAATGTGACAGATTCCACCCGTATAGATAGAATCGCACCAACTGTTATGGAACTTGTCGACAAAGGCGCGATAGTAATCGTCGCCTCTCATTTTGGTCGTCCCATGGGTGAACGCCATCCCGACATGTCCCTAGAACCGTTGGCCGGTGAATTGTCGCGCGCACTCGGAGGGCGGAATGTTTCCTTTGCCCATGACTGTATTGGTCCGCATGCGAAGAAAGTAGTCAATGGGGCGAAAAGGAGCGAAATCGTCCTGCTAGAGAACCTACGTTATCACGCGGGTGAAGAAGCTAACGACCCGGACTTTGCGAAACAGCTGTCTTCACTTGTTGATGTATACGTTAATGATGCGTTTTCCGCGGCACACCGGGCACACGCTTCCACGGATGCACTTGCGGGTTTACTACCTGCGGCGGCAGGGCGTTTGATGCAGGCTGAGCTTGAAGCGCTGGATTATGCGCTCGGCAACCCTGAACGACCGGTCGGCGCCATTGTCGGAGGTTCTAAGATTTCCACCAAAATCGACCTGCTCGGTAACCTTGTCGAAAAGGTCGATATGCTGGCAATCGGCGGGGCAATGGCGAATACCTTTCTTCATGCCTTGGAGACCGATATTGGAAAATCGGTTTGTGAACACGATATGGCGGATACCGCATTGCAGATCCTTGGTAATGCTGACGAGGCGGGCTGTCAGATCATACTGCCGTCGGACGCCGCTGTTTCAGCTGAATTCGCTAAAGGGGCCCCTAGCCAGGTCGTACCAACCGCAGCAATACCATCTGATATGATGATTCTCGATGTTGGACCGGGCAGCGCTAACTCGCTGGCCGTCAAATTAAATGATCTTAAAACATTGGTCTGGAACGGCCCGCTAGGCGCATTCGAGATTCCGCCATTTGATGCAGGAACGGTGATGGTTGCGAAAGTGGCAGCCGATCTTACCCGATCTGGTCTCCTTAAAACCGTAGCAGGCGGCGGCGACACAGTGGCTGCGTTGGCGTTGGCCGACGTACTTGACGAATTTTCCTATGTTTCTACTGCGGGCGGTGCATTTCTCGAATGGCTGGAAGGTAAGGAACTACCGGGAGTGAAAGCATTGGGCTAAGAACTAACCTTTTGTATTTTCTGTAATAAACTCGTCTATCTCCGTGTCCGTCATAGCACCCGGAAACATCTCGGTACGCATTCTCACGCGCTGAGCACTGATCTCGCGAATTGCATCTTTGATGCGAACCATATCATCATCTGTCTTTATTAGGTCGACACAGATCTTGGCCTGTTCAGCGTAGTGATCCTTTTCATCGTCGTAGATGATTTCCATCGCCCTAGCCGTCATGTTGTTGACAGTGCTGCCCGATAGCTTGGCTCCTTCTCGAAAAAGCCGTGCACCGCCGCCTTCTGTAAATCCCACAGCCGACCGGGTTAGTTCGTCATTAACGTAACTGCGGCGTAGATCGCCCAGCTTTCTTTCCTCAGGTAGCTGCACTGTATCTTCCGCATTGATTTTTCGGCCCGTGACGTGCTCAAAGATGTCGGCCAGCATGACGTAGTGATTGAATTCCTCCGTCAGCTGGGTCAAAAGAAAATGATATTCGTGTCGGTCTATGGACTTATCAACTTCCGGAAATCGATCCGCCAGTTCTTTCAGTTCTCGGTGTAGTCCATTAAAAAATCCATCCACTGGGTGCAGTTCTTTCCAGAGCTGGGCTTTCAGATAAAAGGCATGGTCTTCATCAGTAGCACTGGCATAATAGCGCTTTGCTATCTCGCCTTCGCACTCCCAGTACGGCCATGCAACGTCCATTAGAGTCTGCTCAGTATCAGTTATCATAAAAACCTCCCTTTAGTACATTTTAGCAGCCCTCTATTCTCTCCGCTAGTTTGCGAAAGTGGCGCAGATTAGCGAATATGTAGGGAATAGGAGTTCGATATAAATGATTCATCTTGAAACCGACGTTCTAGTCGTCGGATCGGGTGGTGCGGGCATGTACGCTGCTATCGGTGCCGCGCGGAACGGGGCTGACACCATCTTGGCTGACAAGTCTATGATAAGTCGTGGTGGCGCCACTATTATGGCGCAGATGACAACGGCGGCGGCGCTAGGCGAGCAAGAGCCCGACAGCTGGCAAAAACATCTAGCCGACACCTTGGAAGCAGGCCGCGGCCTCTGCAACGAGGGGTTGTCGGCCATTCTGTGCGAAGAAGCCATCGACCGTATTCGCGAGATGGACCAGTGGAAGGTAGGCTGGGCGCGAAAAGATGGCAAGATCACTGGCGTCATGGCGCCGGGTCATAGTGTGCCGCGCTGTGTCTACGTTGATTTCCTTAACACCGGGCCGGCGGTAGCGAAATGCCTGCGCACTCAGGTCGCGCGCACCGATTCTGTGATGCGGGTTAGTGGTCTGGCAATCAACGACGTAGTGGTTGATGACGGGGTCGTGGTTGGGGCGGTTGGCTGGAACTTGGAAGACAAAACACCGGTTACCATCGCGGCTAATGCGGTGATCCTCGCGGCCGGCGGGTTGACGCGTCTATATGCTCGTAATAGCGCATCGGTCAATATGAATGGCGATGCCTACGCTATGGCAATACGAGCGGGTGCCGATTTAATAGATATGGAATTTCCACAGTTCTTTCCCATTGGTCATCTGGCACCGCGGTTGGTCGGAATGGATCCAATAATGTGGGATCCATTCCGCTACAAGTTGGGAGGAAGACTGTTCAATATTGAGGGCGAAGAATTTTTGTACCGATATGGGGGCGAAGACGCCGAGAAATATACCACCACCCGCGATATCATTTCCTACGGCATAACGAAGGAAAACGAAGCGGGCAGGGCAACCGAGAACGGCGGCGTTCATCTCAGCTTTCAGCACATTCCAGAAGATGAACTGCGCGAAGCGTTCGGTCCAGTTATCGACAAGCTAGGGAAGAATGGTATTGATCTGACAAAGCGCACCATCGAGGTCTCGCCTATCGCCCATTATCACATGGGAGGTATTCGAGTGAATGGGCAAATGGAAACAGGTGTTCCCGGACTGTATGGGGCGGGCGAAGCTATCGGCGGCGCTAACGGCGCAAACCGCCTGTCAGGTAATGCGATCCCGGAGGCCTTTGTTTTCGGTGAACGGGCCGGAAAGTTTGCAGCGGACTACGTGCGTGGCCGCAACCACGCTTGGTCTGATGACGCCGCGGGAGAGCATCTCGATCGACTAAAAATTGTGACTGGTGGCCAGAGAGATGCTAACGGTGAAAAGGCGGCACTGGGTGAAATGTGGGCTGAGTTGCAAAAACTAATGTGGGACAAAGTCGGCGTACTGCGCACTGGGGTTAAACTTACTGCAGCTCTAAAACGGATAGGCGAGTTGCGCATTCAGCTAAACAGTATCGTCCCGGCGGATGATACAGAATACAATATGACCTTGCAGGACTGGTATGATCTGCGTTCTGCGCTGCTGACTGCGGAATGTGTAACCCATGCGGCGATTAACCGCACCGAAAGTCGGGGCGCCCACCAACGCGAGGATTTTGCGGAAATGGATCCTAACCAGACTTCTAACCAACGTCTGCGTCTCGATAACGATGGCGGTCTTGTCTCGGATTATTTGCCTGTGGGAGCCGTTGTATGAATGTCGTTCCTGAAACAGTGCCTATTTCAATACAACGAGGAGCCCCAGGTGAGGATAGTCATCTCGAGACCTATGATGTTCCCTATCGTGAAGGAATGTCTGTACTAGACGCTGTAGTCTGGATCCGGACTCATGTAGATTCCTCGGTCGCGTTCAGATACAGCTGCGTCAACGCGAATGCGTGCAAGGAATGTATGGTTGCGGTGGACGGGAAAACCGAATACGCCTGTACAGCGAGGCTGTCGACCGGCGGTACGACTGTTGGGCCATTGACGAACAAAACACTGATACGCGACCTTGTGACGGATATAGTACCTCCGAAAGAGAACCTGCGAAACCTCCTTGCGGAGTCGAGGGAATCTTAGTTTAAGGCCTTCATCCCGAAGGGAGTCGGACTTCCTATCAAGTGTTAGAGGGTTGTTGAACAGTCGTCTCTTTGCCAAAGTAAGGTGTCACCGAAGGTGGTTTATTCCGCCGCTAGCATTTTTTCCATTACACGACGCGCCTGAAGAACGCCCGCATCCGCGTTTATATCGATTCCTTTCCAGCCGGCCCCGGCACTATCGATACTGCGTTGTTGCGCTGCTAATATATCTACATCTTCTCCGAAAGCAGTGCTTGCGGCTTTGGCGAGAAACTTGGTTAGTTCGGGGTCTTCGAGACGGTAATTCCGTGCATGGTGCCAAAAGTAGTGACACGATTTTTCGGTTTCGGGTGTTATCGTGTGATTAGAATATACTGTGATGCCCTCGTCACGATTTCCGTCGCGTGCGCCGGTTCCTGCATTTGCGCACCCGGCGTCTATGACAACGTGGGTTGGTGCTGTCCACGTGATCAGCTGCCAACGGTCCACATTACCCGAGAAATCGCCGGCTCCCGCAAACATCCCGGGAGGCGGTTTGTCCATGATCCATCTGTCGATATAAACGTGATTGGTATCACGCCGAGTATCCAGCGGCGCATCGGTCACCCCGTCGGCGCCCAGTGTTGTTGCATGGACAAACTGAACATGTGATAGATCTAGCAAGTTATCGACTAATAGCTGGTGATTGCCCTCAACATAGAAATAGCCCGTGTTAGAAACCCACATTGGGTCCTCGTTCCAGTGATAGTCCGGGATGAGGTCCGGGTCAGCCTTGCCCGGGTCGCCCGGCCAAATCCAGATATAACGGTACCGTTCAATCACCGGGTAGGCCCGGACGCTCGCGCCTGGGGGTACGCGAGACTGACCCGGGACGGACACGCAATCGCCCGACGCATCGAAACGTAGCCCGTGATATCCGCACTGCACTGCATTGCCGACTCGCTTGCCTAGTGATAGAGGTAAATGGCGATGGCAGCATCGGTCTTCCAATGCTGCGGGGGCGCCATTTTCCTTCCGAAACAAAACCACCGGGTCACCGCAGATCGTGCGCCCAAGAAGTTTATCAGTGACCTCAGAGCTTTCAGCAGCTGCGTACCAAGTATTTTTGATGAAGGTCATCGGGCAGCTTCCCTAATCATTTCCACGATTCGCTTCGGCTCAATTGGGAGTTCCCGGATCACCACACCAAAATCTGACAGTGCATCGTCGATGGCGGACGCGATGGCAGATGTGACCGGGATTGTTCCCCCCTCTCCGGCACCCTTTACGCCTAATGGATTCAATGGAGTAGGACTTTCCATATGAATGATATCATAAGACGGCACCTCTGGTGCGGTCGGCAAAAGATATTCTCCAAAATTGGTGGTCTGTGGCTGACCTTGATCATCGTAAATCATACGTTCAAATAACGCACTGCCGAGACCGTGGGTTGCACCACCGGTGATTTGGCCCTCGACAATCATCGGGTTAATTAATTTGCCACTGTCATGAACGATTATGTAATTTAAGATCTCGATTTGGCCGGTTTCTGGGTCTACCTCAACCTCCACGACGTGTACGCCGTTGCAGTATGTCAGGGTGGGTGGGCTGAAATTAGCGGTTGCCTCCATCCCAGGGTCGACGCCACCAGGAAGCGAGAAACCTGGCATGCCCTGAACTGCACGCGCGACACTTCCAAGAGTGACTGACATGTTTGCTACGCCGCGCACCGATATTTTCCCATCGGCGATCTCTAGGTCCTCTTCCGCTGCCTCTAGCATGTGGGCAGCGACTTTAAGCGCCTTATTTCGGACTTCCATAGACGCGACATGGACCGAAGACCCGGCTGTTACTGCCTGTCGGCTAGCAAACGCGCCGAGACCAAGAGACACCGAGCCTGTGTCTCCGGTAACAATCTCAATATCGTCTATGGCTGCGCCCATCTGAGAGGCGCAGACCTGCGCTAGGGCGGTTTTTAACCCTTGACCCTGGTCGGTTGCTCCGGTGAAGACTACGATTTTACCTGACGGTTTAACCCGGACTATAGCAGATTCGAAAGGCCCACGACCGGTGCCTTCTACATAGTTGGCGACGCCGATTCCGATGTAGCGGCCATCCCGGCGGGCTGCGGTACGGCGGGTAGCGAAGTCCGAATAGCCAGCGCGCGCTAGCGCATTGTCAAGTGCAGCCGGATAGTCGCCGGAGTCATATGTCATGATCGCACCGTCGCGGGTTTTGATTCGGGTGTCGTAAGGCATGGCGTCTGCAGGAATCAGATTACGGCGGCGAACATCCACCTTATCAAGACCTAGCTCACGCGCGATTCGGTCCATCAGACGTTCCATGGCAAAGGTTCCCTGCGGGCGCCCGGCACCGCGCACTGGGGTGACCGGCGTCATGTTGGTCAATGCTAGCTGTACTTCAAGCAACATTGCCGGCAGCTCGTATGGTCCTAAGAAATTCGTCGCTGCGTTGTAGGGTAGATTGACCCCATAAGGTGTATACGCACCATGATCGTGAGTCATTTTCCCACGTACTCCTAAAAGGCAGCCATCTGAATCGACAGCCACTTCAAGGTCCCATAACTGGTCACGTTCCATGGTGGCGGCAGTGAAATGCTCGCGCCGATCTTCCACCCATTTCACTGGTCTGCCCAGTAAAATAGCCGCGACTGGGACCCCAACCTCTTCTTGATAGAAGACGAATTTTGGACCAAATCCGCCACCGACATTGGGCGTAATGACCCGGACGCGGTCTTCGGGTAGATTCAGTAAATCGACTAGAATCGATTGGGCCCGATGAGCCATTTGGGTCGCTGACCAGACCGTTAGGCAACCGTCTCGCTCGTCGATGCGGGCGGCTACACCGCGGCATTCCAACGCATGGCCGAGACCTTTGTGTTGGTGCAAGGTTTCGCGGAAGACGTGTGCGGCACTGGCAAATGCCGAAACCGTGTCCCCATAAGCCAATGTAAACTCGGCGACGATATTGTCAGTCAGGGTGGAGTGCGCTTTCGGTGCCGTATTTTCTAGGGCGCCAATATAGTCCGACGAAACGGGAAGTGTATCATAGGTAACGTCGACGATCCCGGAGGCGTCTTCCGCGTTGTATGCTGTTTCAGCGATCACCAGCGCTACCGGCTCGCCCACATGACGGACTTCGCCGTCGGCGAGGACGGAGGGGTTGGCTGATTGCTTGAGCGCGCCCGAAGGCTGCTCCACTGGCATAATGGTATTGGTCAGATGAGGGCGCAGATCGTCAAGTGTGTAAACGGCAACGACACCTTCTGCCGCTAAAGCGGCTGAAGCGTCGATTCTGGTAATCCGGGCATGGGCTAGAGGGCTTCGCACGAAGGCGGCATGGAGCATGCCGGGTAGGTGAATATCATCCAGATACCTGCCTTTGCCGCGCAGCAGCGCGGGGTCTTCCGAACGCTTTACTTTTTCACCGAACATCGCCACACGCTCCATCAATATAGACAGAATACCGACCCTAGGGTCCCGCGTCATCCTCACGTGATAGATTCACCCAGTAACGTTTACCGGTAAGCGGCTGTGTTGACGCGTAGCTTGAACCTAGCGGGCGGATCGATAATCGGTATTGTTAAGCCACTTATTCACGACTAGCAAAGCGCCCCAGTTTCCGCTTGCCTGTAACTGCCAGCCGATCCATCTTCGTGTTATGGTTGATATTTCCGAACTAGCCGGTCCTTCCGTCCTATCGATCCCCGAAGGGGACAATCGAGAACGCCTGACTTGTCCAGATTGCGGTTTCATTAATTACGAGAATCCGAAAATCGTTGTAGGAGCTGTCTGCACATGGGAAGAGAGAATTCTGCTGTGCCGGCGGGCTATTGAGCCGCGGCGCGGATTTTGGACGATCCCAGCAGGCTATATGGAGTTGAACGAAACTACTGAGGTTGGGGCCAAGCGGGAGGTTAAGGAAGAAGCATGCGCCGATATTGAAATCGATGGCCTGATCGCAGTCTACACGATTCCACGGATTAGCCAGGTTCAGTTAATATATCGGGCAACGCTGCGAGATGGTATATTTGCCGCGGGCGATGAGACTGAAGAAATCGACCTGTTCGACTGGTGCGATATCCCGTGGAAGGATCTCGCGTTTCCGTCTGTTAAATGGGCGCTCGATCATTGGCGGGAAATTCGTGAGACCGAATCCTGGCCGCCCTTTTCCAACCCATCCGGTCAGGATGGAAACTACTTATGATTTCCGATTGAGTTGCTTGGAAGTTTTAAGGCCGTGAAGCCTCTGGCGGAAACAGGCCCGCCTTCCCGATCATTGCGGGAATTACATGCCCGAGTTGTTCCCCAATCCAGTCGCCCACCGCAATAAGTTTATTGATATCAATTCCAGTTTCGACCCCCATGCGGTCTAACATGTATACTAAATCTTCCGAAGGTACATTGCCGGTGGCCCGCGGTGCAAAGGGACACCCCCCTATCCCGCCTGCCGAGCTATCAATAGACTGGACGCCGGCCTCGACTGCGGCATAGCAGTTTGCGAGGCCCGTATTACGTGTGTTGTGGAAATGTGCTCGGAAACGTGCTCCAGGGCTGATATCCATAACCGCGCTGAAAAGTTCGGTGACTTGGCTGGGCACGGCGCAGCCAATAGTGTCAGCCAAGGCGATTTCGTATGTCTCGTCACCAGCCACACGTTCGACAAGGTCGATGACGCGTTCGGGCGGTACTTCACCCTGAAAAGGGCAACCGAACGCCGTTGAGATAGTCAGTGAGCAGCGCACGCCGGCAATTTTAGATTCTGCGGCAATATCTTCATAAACGGCGACGGCCTGTTCGATCGTGGTTCCTTGATTTTTCTGGCTGAAGGTGTCCGATGCTACCAGCGCATAGTTTACCTCTTTGCAGCCAGCCGCCAGTGCGCGATCGAGACCACGGCGGTTTAGAACTAAGCCGATATAAGTTACGCCATCGTCTTCGGGCAGCGCGCCGAGGACTTCTTCCGCCTCCGCCATTTGTGGAACGCGCTTTGGATTCACAAAGCTGACGGCTTCCATCCTTTTGATTCCCGCGTCTACGAGTTTACGAATGAATGCCACCTTAGTATCGATACTCAGTATCTTGGATTCGTTCTGCAGACCGTCGCGCGGGCCGACATCGATGATTTCGATTTCGCGTTGGTTAGTCATTGTATCTATCCCTTACCTATTGTTCCTTATAGAGAGTTTTTAAGTGTTCTGTCATTCACTGGCTCGTCGTTCCAGCGGTCGCGATATTAGTGCAAGAATGGCGGCGACAGCCGCGATCGAAACCACAAGCCACATAACATCGTTCCAGTTACCGGTATTTGCACGCACTGTGGCTAAGGCGGGGGGGCCAAACAGCATGCCAGCATTTGTTCCCATCACCATCAGCCCGCTCATGGTACCAATTTGCGCTGGCGCCGGTGTGTAGACCGCGACCGACCCCATTGCGGCTGCAGGAATCATGCCGCCGAAAATACCAAAGAGAAGACCACAGATAAGCCGCACTTCGTCACTCAGGACAACGGAAAAAACACCAAGCTGGGTCAGCCCCATGCCGAGCGCGCCCACCGAAAGAAGCAGCCAACTCTGGGCACCACGGCTCATTACCGCGGCCGATATCCAGTTCCCAACGGCATTGAAAAGCATCACGACGGCCGGAACCATCGCAGCAGCCACAGGGGATGCGGCATACTCCTCACGCATGTATGTAGGCAGCCACGCTATGATTGAGATATGCTGAGCGGCGTACAAGGCAAAACAGGTTGCAACCAGCAGTGCGCCAGGCTGTTTTAGACAGGCTACGACGTTATGCATAAGTTTCTCGCCACCGATACCGCCACCACGTCTCCGCCAGTTGTTAGTGGCAAAAAAGACGACCCCGGCCCATGCAAAGGTAATAATGGAGCTAAGTAGCCAAAGTGTATGCCAGTCGAAAATACTCAGAACCAACCCCCCCCCGATCAACATCCCCGCGAAGCCAACAGGCACGTAAGATGACCAGATCCCCAGTGACCATTTCCTATCACCTTTTGCTGTGACGTGGGTGATCATTCCGGCCCCTGCTACCGTCGCTGCGCTATATCCTATGCCTTCGATAAATCGCGACACCAGCATCACCTCGCTGGATTGGGCAAAGGCGCCGATCAGGCTGCCCCCTGAGATGACTAGCAACCCTGATATAAGCACCCAGCGTTGGCCGAAACGGTCTGCGATCGTACCTGCGATCAGACCGAGCGCGAACCCTGTGAACGAGATCATCGACGCAATCCAGCCACCCATAATCAGGCTGGCATCCAAATCAATCATGATCTCGGGCAGGGCAGGAGGAAGTTTGCCAAGATGGGTCGCCGCGATAATGCCACCACCAAAGGCGATCCACATTATCGACCACTGAGTTTTTTCTTCCGATAAAGAAACAGTCATACGAACGTTATCCCCTGTCCACCTTGACCCGTCCATACCCCTCAGCGACGATGTAAAAATACGAAATTATGGAGAATATATAGAATGGGGACGGATTCCGCTCCGCGGTCGGGGGCTCTCACAAATATTAGGGTTATAGAAATGGGCACGATGATTGCCGGGCCGTTCTGTGGCCAGCTTTTAGCCGACCACGGGGCTGAGGTGATAAAGCTAGAACAGCCAGAAATCGGCGATCCGATGCGCCAATGGGGTAAGGAAAAACCGCATGGTAAGGCGCTGTTCTGGCCTGTTCTGTCGCGCAACAAGCTTTCCGCCACGTTAAATGCCCGGGACGCAAAGGGTCAGTCCCTAGTTAAGAAACTAGTGGAAAACGCGGATATCTTACTGGAGAATTTTCGACCTGGAACGATGGAGCGCTGGGGGCTTAGTTACGAGGAGTTGTCTATTATTAATCCGAGGCTGATCATGATCCGGGTATCTGGTTTTGGGCAGACCGGACCTTACGCGAAACGGGCAGGCTACGGCGCAATAGGCGAAGCCATGGGCGGCCTGCGTTATACGACTGGCGATCCGTCTTTACCACCCAGCCGGGCAGGGATCTCGATCGGTGATTCTCTGGCGGCAATGCATGCCTGTCTCGGTGCGATGATGGCTCTACACCAAGTTCACCTGACGGGCAAAGGGCAGGTGATCGACGCTTCAATCTACGAGTCCGTTCTAAACATGATGGAGAATATCGTCACTGAATACGATGTCGGCGATTATATCCGCGAAAGGACGGGATCTTTTCTGCCGAAGATAGCGCCATCCAATATTTATCCGACCAGAGACGGGATCTGGCTGGTGATTGGCGCCAATCAAGACTCGGTATGGACACGTATGGCTGAGGCTATGGACAGGCCTGAACTTGCCACCGATGAACGCTACGCCACACACGGCGCACGCGGTATCAACCAGATCGAACTGGATAAACTAATTTCTGAGTGGACAAAAAATTTCCCTGTGGCAGATCTGGAGGACCGGCTAAACGATTATGGCATTCCTAATGGAAAGATTTATCGCCCGCCAGAAATGCTCGAAGATCCCCAATTTAAGGCTCGCGACAGCATCGTTCGGGTGGAACATCCAGAATTTGGCACTATTGCTATGCAGAATGTTACCCCGCGGCTTTCCGAGACCCGGGGCAGTGTCCGCCACCCCGGTCCGAGGCTAGGTGAACACAACGACTATGTCTGGGGAAGATTGGCTGGTAAGTCGGCCGAAGAAATCTCTGATCTACGCGAACGCGGGATTATCTGAAGCCATGATCCGCACGCTAGCAAGCGAGTCTAAACCGACTGCCGGATAGCGTCGTCGGTTGAAATGATTTTCCGAATATTGTTTGATTCGCTGAATTTTTAATCAGCGATCAGCCTCTGATCGGGCCAATAGGTAAGCGCTAATAAAGATTACCACTGCGCCAGCAATAGTCCATTTATCTGTGGGTTCACCGAACATCAACCAGCCCGCAGCACCGACAATTGGCAGGCGGAGGAAGTCAAACGGTACGACGGCACTCATTTCGGTTGCGCCATAGGCACGAGTAATAAACCAGATTCCTGCTGTTCCGGTAATGCCCACACCTATTAGCAGCACTATGTCGATGGTCGTCGGCTGAACCCAGTAAACCGCCGCCGGCACACCGGCCAGCGGGCACATCAGAATGTTGACCCATAGCGTGGTAGTTCCAACGTTCTCGGTTGACGTTAGTTTTTTTATGCACAGATTTGAGCAGGCATAGGAAATCGCCCCGCCTAAAACAACGGCGTTGCCGAACCCGATCTCATTGAAACCCGGGCGTAATACGATAAGGACGCCGAGAAAACCACCCAGAGTCGCCGCTATGCGCATCCCGGCGAATTTTTCGCCCAACAGAATTACTGCAAGAACGACGATAAAAATCGGTTGTGTAAAGCTCAATGATACGACCTCAGATAGCGGTATTTCGCCAATTCCGATGAACAAACCCAACATGCCGAAATACGCGAATATGGCCCGGATCAGATGCGTCGGGAACCGCTGGGTCCTGAGTATGCGGAAACCGGATTTGTGAAGTAGTGGGGCCAGCAGAAAAAGGGCAACTACTGTCCGGATAAATAGAATCTGGAAGGATGTGTAATCCTCGGAGAGCGCCCGAACCAAAATCATCATCGTCGACCACACAGCGACCGCCATCAGCATGCAGCCGATGCCCCGAAGCGTCTGGTTCTGAGTGGTTTTCACGTACTTTTTGGGGGTATTCGCCCTTCCTAACTTAGACCTATCATAATGTGTTTCTGGAATGAGGGACGTTCGCACAGGGCGTCGTACCAGCGCTTCAAATTGGTGAACCCTTCACGCTTGATTGGTAGTTCGTACCACCGATAGGCGATGGGTCCAATCGGAATATCGGCCATCGAGAAGAAATCACCACCGACAAAGGTGTTACGCGAGAGATGATCGTCAAGGATACTCCATTTAGCGGCCCAGTCTTTGCGCGCAGTATTGATGATACCCATGTTTCGTTCTTCCGGGGGTTTTCTGATAAGGCCATGGAACACGGGAACCATACCTTGGACCAGTTCGGTTAGCTGCCAGTCCATCCACATTTCGCAGCGGGCTCTATCAGCCGGATCCGCGGGACATAAAGTTCCAAGACTATGTTTCGAGCTGAGGTAGCGCACGATGGAATTCGACTCCCAGAGTATTAAATCGTCGTCTATGACGGTTGGGATCCGGCCATTGGGGTTAAGGTTTAGATATGGTGTTTCGTGGTTCTTACCGAACTGTCCACCGACGTCTTCACGTTCGTAATCCAGACCAATTTCATCAAGTACCCAAAGCACCTTCATGACATTGGACGAGTTCGTCCGGCCTTTCAATTGCAACATTTTGTATTCCTTTCATTCCGGCACCGGATTAACGCCATTTCTACATATCTGAAGGTTGGGCCACCTAAGGGTAGCCGGCAAGGGTAGTCGGCCGGGGTATAAAAAAGCGAATTAATGCATTCCGATTTCGATGACATGTTTTTTAAACGCCGGGCGGGCGCAGATGGCATCATGCCAGCGTTTTAGATTTGGGAAATCTTCCCGCTTTATATCTAGGTTGAACCAGCGAAAAGTGAGAGGAGAGGCTGGAATATCGCCGATACCAAACGCATCCCCTGATAGGTATTCGTGATCCGTTAACCAGGTTTCGAGCACGGAGTTCGCCTTCGCCCAGCCATCCCGTGCGGCGGCAATTTTCTGTGTATCGCGGTCGACTTCCAGTGTTCGTATCAGGCCCTGATAGACGGGGACATGCGTGGACGCGAGTGTAGACAGAGCCCAATCCATCCAGCGGTCGGC
>CETH01184503.1_pt1 | contig 23264 bp, 26 predicted proteins | sample 361461 | NCBI WGS metagenome assembly CETH01 (sample SAMEA2622695, study PRJEB7988) | marine metagenome | isolation source: saline water (ENVO:00002010), including
AAACTCGCTAATTTTTTCTAGAGGTTCCTTGTAAATATCAAAAAGTTCAACTTCACACCCATCTAAAGATTCTTGTATTAAATTAGCAACTTCTTCAGTTGCTGCACTTGTTGTTCCATAAAACAAACCAATTTTCATTTCCTACACCTCGTATAATTAATGTGGACATGTAACGTCCATATATAAAATATACTTAAAAAATATAAAAAACAAGTATAGAATTTTAAAAAAAAATCTATAAGTTAATTACCAGAATCCCTATGAAGCATACTACCAACAAAGCGTAAGCAACAACAGCATTTCCTAATGATCCGATAGGCTGCATAGCTTTATCGTACTTCGCTAAGTATTCAGCTTTTGAACTTTGTTTTTGTCTTTTCATAATCTAACCACCTTTTAGCATTTGTTATTAATGTAAATAATTAATATACATTGTCAAGGTTTATTGTGCTTTTTTTACTTAAAAGTTCGACAAAGTAGTAAAAACTACCTTTTCAAGTAAAATAAAAGGTATAAAATTTCGCTTTCAAGGAGAATCTCATGAAAAACCTTACTTTATTTCTAATATTTTTGCTTTCGTTTTCAACCTTTTCTTATGCTGGTCATCATGAAGGATGTGAAATCGATCTTGAAGCTAACGGTATGATGCAGTATAGCACTGCTGATATAACTATTGATTCAAGCTGTAGCAAATTTAAGATTAATCTAACAAATACTGGTCAGTTGGATGTTAACCTTGCTGGTCATAATGTTGTTATTTCAAAAAAATCTGATTTTAATTATTTAACATCAATAGTCAGCCCTTCACATGGAATAGAGGCTGGATATTTGCCCAAAGACAATAAAGTTATTTATAAAACAAAGTTTCTAGGGCCAAACGAAACAATCTCACTTGTAGTAAGCCCTTCTAAGTTTACTAAAGGTGGCGAATATATGTTTTGGTGTAGTTTTCTTGGTCATTGGGGTGTAATGAACGGATCAGTGACAATAAAGTAATTTTGTTAAAAGCTAAATTTAAAACCTATTGTAGCGGTCATTGGATTCATCTCCATTGACCCATAGGTTTCTTTGCTTGATCCTCTAGCAAGGTGTACAGATTTAACTTTAACATTCTTAACCTCACTATATAGGGATACATAATCATTAAGATTATACTCTCCACCTATTATAAATTGATAGGTTGGATTAAATAAGTCTGTTGACGACTTAAAACCTGTATCTGCCTTAGCCCTACTCCCTGTTATTCCTGACTCATCAAGGTCAACCTTTTCAGTAATTCCAACTCCAGCTCCAAAATAAAAGTTTGTTTTACCGAACTTGAAAAACTCAGGATAGTAGAGAGCGTTAATCATAATAGTTCGCAAACTTATATCTCCACTAGTTGTTTTAATTGCTGTATCTGAAGTAATGGAATCTATGTCGCATACAATTTGGTCAATAGAAAGTTCAAAAGCGAAATTTTGAAATCTATTACCAGCAGCTATTGAGAAGGTCGATCCAGCCTCATATTTAAAATCATATTTAGCTTTAGGAAAAGTATTATCAATTGCTCCATCCCCCACTCCTTGGGAAACATTATTATTATCTGGCAAATGAACAACTCCATATCCTACCTTTACATATGATTTATCTAGTACTAAAGGTTTTTCTTCATATGAATGAGATGATAGAGCTGGTGACAATAATACTATAAGTACAAATAAGATATTCCTTAACATACAATCTCCGCTTAAAGGCTTTATTTAATGATTTGCTAATTATATAAAAAAGAACACCAAGGCACAAGTAAAATATTTATTTTATTTTAAAATATATAATTAATTTAGTTTTCATTGTAAAATCTAAAAATGAGACCAATTTGGTTTACCTTGTTTTTTATTTTTTTTACTATACCTCTTGCTTATTTTTATAAGGAAATATTTGGATTTTTAGAAAAAATAATTCAGCTTTTTACCAAATAAGATTCATTTTGTCATATTATAAATGTTATTATAAAATATATGAACTTTATAAAGCAGTTGATATTATTAATTCGTGAAAAATATATTTCATCTTTAATAATTCTTTTAGGGTTTATACTAATTTTTTTAGGTATTTAATATGGTTTCAAAAATTCCTCTATCTTTAACTTTTTTGAGAATTATTATTATTCCAATCTTTGTTTTTGCTTTCTTTATCCCTGGAGAGATTGGTAAGTGGACAACATGTGGGCTATTTATTTTTGCTTGCATCACTGACTATTTGGATGGAAAACTTGCAAGATCCTTGAATCAAGAATCTAAACTTGGAGCCCTGCTAGATCCTATAGCTGACAAAATAATAGTTGCTGTTGCAATAATACTATTGATCCATGACGAAACGATAAAAGATTTAACCTTATTTGCGGCATTAATTATAATAAGTAGGGAAATTTTAGTTTCAGGACTAAGAGAATTTCTTGCTTCACTTCAGCTTTCACTTCCCGTATCAAGTCTTTCAAAAGCAAAAACCTTTATACAAATGTTTGCCCTGTCAGTTTTGCTTTCTGGCGAACCGGGAAACAACTTCCTCTTGGGATACGGGAGAGACATAGGCCTTTTTTCATTATGGGTCGCTGCTGTTGTTACTGTATACACAGGATATGTATATTTAGTTAAAGGTCTTAAACATATTTAATTTATTGAATTAAAGAAGCTCTGGATTGCTAAGGTTGCATCGTGATCCAAATCCATCATATGGTCATCATCTACAAAGTGTGAGTATTTTTTACTATTTATAGAATCAAAAATTTCCTTTCCCATATGAAATGGAACAATCTTGTCTGCATATCCGTGCATAACTAAAATTGGACACTTAACAGACGAAATTTTACTTCTTGTATCAAACTTATCTTTTAATATTAGGTCTATAGGTAAGAATGGAAACTTAATTTTTCCAACATCTCCTACTGAAGTGTAAGGGGATTCGAGAATCAAACCTTTAACGCTTCTACTAGTTGATACATTGACACCTACGCCAGTACCTAATGATTCCCCATATATAACAACTTCATTGTCCTTTATCCCCAAGCTATTTAAATAATCAAGTCCTGAAAGAGCATCAAGAGTTAATCCTTTCTCTGTTGGACTACCTTTATTACCACTAAATCCTCTCCAAGTTACTGCCAAATAATTAAATCCCAAATTTTTAAAAATATTTAATTTATAGATTCTATTGTTTAACGTTCCTGCATTTCCATGAAGAAATAATATTGTATTTCTGTTCTTTTTTTCAAAATATAAATACGATTTTAAATTTAAATTATCTTTAGTCCTAATGTTAAGAACTTTGTTTTCTTTGTTTATGATTTCTGAGGTTAAATAGTTATTTTCATCTGGAAAATAAAGGAATGACCTTTGAAAAAAATAAAAGAAAAGAATTATTACTATATAAATAGATACTAATAAAAGCAATATAGATATTTTCATACGATTATTAAATTATAACAATGTTTGATTTCTATATCACTAAAAGTATATTATTAAGTATGAACTATTTACCTTTTTTAATTTTAGTTATGACTCTAATGATTTCTTGTTCCGCTTATAAGTAAGGCGGTCTAGTAAGTCTCAGGATTCTTTTCAGGAACTCCAAAGCTTCCTTCTACTCTTTGGCAATGGATTTTTTTATTCCCTTTTTTATCTAAACTTACAATTAAATATCCTGGAAAAATATCATCTAATTTAAAATTCTCCTGATTAGAAGTAAATTGTATGCTTGTAGATGGTGATGAGACAAAAGTTATACCCTTATATTCAACTTTTGTTTCTTGATGTATATGTCCATTAATAACAAGTTTTATATTTTTTATCTTAGAAATTATCCTTAACACTTCATCTTTATTCTTCGTAATATGAACATCAAGCCAAGGAGATGAAGTTAAAAAGAGATTATGATGCATGAATAAAATAAAATGTTTATCTTTTATTTTATTTAGCACTGTAGCAATTTTATTTAGATTGTCGATATCAACCTCACCATATATATTCCCTTTGCTATATGTATCAACCCTTATAATCTCCCAGTTATCATAAGAAAACTTTCCATTATTAGTATCTAAATTAGAAAAAAAGCTATCGCACAAGTCATGATTACCTCTTGCGTATAACTTAGGAGAAACTATTCTATCGATTTGAGATTTAAAAAAATCGAAAGATTCTTTTTTTTGATCCTGAATTAAGTCCCCACCTATAAGTAGGCAATCTAAATCGCTATGAAATTGAAGAATATGATCAACAACAGCTTTAAAAGAATTAAAAGTATCGATTCCTAAAAATTTTTTTCCATGAACCAGATGCATATCTGAAAGGAAGACCATTTTAAAATTATTAGCTATCATAAGATATTAAATTTATTTTTAACAAATATATTATATCAGTTACTATATGAAATTATGAATAAATATATTGTCGAATTTTATGGAACCTTTTTATTGCTTCTCGCTATAGTTGGAACACCTTTTATTATGTCATCAATGGATGCCCCTGCTTATATAACTTTAATAGTAATTGCTTTAGCAGCTGGCTCGATATTATTTTGTAATATCACTTTGTTTTCCAAAGTGTCTGGAGCACATTTTAATCCAGCAGTCTCATTAATGATGTACTTGCGAGGCAACATTGAATTAAAAGATTTAACCTTATATTCGATAATGCAAATCCTTGGTGCTGTATCTGGAGTAATCTGTGTTCATTTAATGTTTGGGGAAACTCCTGTTTCAGTTTCTGTAATTGATAGATCGGCTACAAATATTCTTCTCGGTGAATTTATCGCCACTTTAGGTTTACTTATTGTTATCATTCATGGGGATAAATTCTCACCATCGAGTATTCCAATATTAGTAGGGTCATACATACTTTCAGCTACCTTTTTCACATCTTCAACATGTTTCGCTAATCCTGCCGTTACTATATCAAGATTATTTACGAATTCTCCAGTAGGAATAGACTTTTCATCAATAATATTATTTTTAATTGTTGAAATATTAGCTGTTTTTATTGTTTCGAAGGCAATTGAATAAGATTAATGTTTAGCAATAAGACTTTTTATAGTTTGATCCATTTCTGTATTTTCACGTACAAAATCAACTGATGAACCTATTTTCTCACTAACAACATGGAATGCTAGTGTTAAAGCTTTGTAATCAGTTATACACTTGAAATAATCAAGCTTGCGTAACTCTTTCATTAATAGGTTTAAAGCCTGGTTTTCTATATCTTTTTCACTCATGAAGCCCATAAGATGCCATATTTAAAAATACTTGTCAATACTATATTTAAAAAAAATTAATAATTTTAATTGTTTTTATCAATTTTATTTACTAAAATAAGAATGGATAAAAAATGATATAAAGGAGTGTTTCACAATGATAGGTGAATCTGTGAACTTTATGATAACCGGGATGACTGTTGTTTTTCTCTTTCTGGTTATAATGGTCTTTGTACTCGAGGCGCAAGGAAAACTTATAAGCTATATTTCGGGTTCAGAGGACATAGATGATTCAATTGAATCAAAGAAAAGTTCGAAAAATTTAACTGAAAAGAAAAAAGTTGCAGTTGTGTCGGCAGCTGTTAAACATCACATTAAAGAAAATACCAAAAATTAGATCTTTTCAGATTACCTGTGAATAGTCAAAAGAAATGAGCAAGAAATTTATAGATATAATGGATACTACTTTTAGAGACGGTTTCCAGTCAGTTTTTGGTGGAAGAGTCTTGATGGAAGATTTTATGCCAGCAGTTGAAGAGGCATCAAAGGCTGGAATTACACATTTCGAATTTGGTGGTGGAGCACGTTTTCAAAGCCTTTTCTTTTATTTGAATGAAAATGCATTTGAAATGATGGATAAATTTAGAGAGATTGTTGGGCCTGATGCAAATCTTCAAACTTTATCAAGAGGAATTAATACAGTAGCTTTAGATACAGGCAGTCGAGAAATTGTGGACCTCCATGCGAAAATGTTTAAAAAACATGGAACTACCACAATAAGAAACTTTGATGCACTAAATGATGTATCAAATCTTATTTATAGTGGTGAATGTGTTAATAGGCATGGCTTGCGACATGAAGCTGTAATAACGATGATGGACTTACCACCAGGATGTGAAGGTGCACACACTGTTGAATTTTATGAAAAGATATTAAAACAAATATTAGACTCTGGGATGAAATTCTCTTCTTTATGCTTCAAAGATGCTAGCGGAACATCCCATCCTAAAAAAGTATATGAAACTATAAAAATGGCTAAAAGACTTTTACCAGAAAACTCTCATGTAAGATTTCATACTCATGAAACGGCTGGAGTTAGTGTTGCATGTTACCTTGCAGCATTAGAAGCAGGTGCTGATGGAATAGATACTGCCGTAGATCCTTTATCTGGGGGTACAAGTCAGCCTGATATTTTAACTATGCTTCACGCTACTAAAAACTCTAATTATAATCTTGGTGATTTAGAAAATAATAAAATTTTAAAATATCGTGAGGTTTTAAAAGATCGACTCAAAGATTACTCCTTCCCAAGTGAGGCGCAAGCAGTTTCTCCTCTTATTCCATTTTCACCGATGCCTGGTGGTGCGTTAACAGCTAACACTCAAATGATGAGAGATAATAATATACTTGATAAGTTTCCCTCTGTTATTGATGCTATGGGAGAGGTTGTTGAAAAGGGAGGTTATGGTACATCTGTAACGCCTGTATCACAGTTTTATTGGCAACAAGCCTTTAGTAATGTGATGTTTGGAAAGTGGGAAAAAATTGCAGATGGCTATGGAAGAATGGTCCTTGGATATTTTGGTAAAACACCAACAGCTCCAGATCCTGAAATAGTGAAGCTTGCTTCAGAACACCTTAAACTTGAACCTACAACAGAAAACCCTTTAGACATAGCAGATAAAGACGAAAAGAAAAGTCTTGATTACTGGAAAAAAATACTCATAGAAAAAGATATAGAAACATCAGAGGAAAATATTTTTATTGCCGCTGCCTGTGCGGAAAAAGGTATTGACTTCCTTGAGGGAAAAACTAAAGCTAGCGTTAGAAAAATTACAGATGAAGAACCATCTCTAGTTAAAGAAGGTGGCAAAAAAACTGGTAAAGCATCAAATTACACTATTGTTTTAAATGGTGAATCATTCAATGTTCAAGTTGCAGAGGGTACTGATGTAGAGATTGTTTCAAAATCTGGAAGCAACCAAAACTCAGATTCTAGCGACGAAACTGAACAAAGCTCCTCAGGTGAAGGTGTAGTTGCTCCGGTTAATGGAAATGTTCTTAAAGTTTTGTGTTCCGAAGGAGATACAGTAGAGGCAGATCAAACAGTGATGATCTTAGAATCTATGAAAATGGAAATCGAGGTAAAAGCTGGATTAAATGGTACAGTTAATGCAATAATTGTCGATCAAGGACAAAGCGTTGAAGAAGGAGATTTAATACTAGAAGTTTCATAAGATGATAAATATTAAGACATTTATAACATTACTATTATTGTTCTTTGTTTTTGTTTCTCTTTCAAATGTTGCGTATTCCGCACAATCATCAAATTCAAAAATCGAAACCAAAGAATATAAATCTAAAAATGTAAAAGAACTCTTTAAAAGCTTTTATAAATCAACTGGTATATATGAGTTTATTAATCCTGTCGAAGGTAAATTGGATCCTGATAAATTAAAACCAATGTCAAAATTTTCTCAAAGTTTTGGAAGAATAATAATGATCTTAATTTGCCTACTCTTGTTTTATCTAGCTATATCAAAAAACTTTGAACCCTTATTATTAATGCCCATAGGCTTTGGTGGACTTCTAGCCAATATTCCAATTGCGGAAATTGGGGGGCCAAACGGCTTCCTAGGAATACTATATTCCCTTGGTGTTCAAAATGGCCTATTCCCTATAATAATTTTTATGGGAGTTGGGGCTATGACTGATTTTGGACCATTAATAGCAAATCCAAAAACAGCACTACTTGGAGCAGCAGCTCAGTTTGGTATTTTTGGATCTCTAGTTGGAGCAGTTGCATTATCACAAACAACAACGATTATAGATTTTTCATTACAAGATTCAGCTGCAATTAGTATTATTGGGGGAGCTGATGGACCTACAGCAATTTTTATTGCCTCTAGATTAGCTCCAGAACTCTTGGGGGCAATCGCAGTTGCCGCTTATTCATATATGGCATTGGTTCCTATAATTCAACCACCGATTATGAGAGCATTAACTTCAGAAAATGAAAGAAAAATTAAGATGGTACAATTAAGGAAAGTTAAAAAACTTGAAAAAATCTTTTTTCCAATAACCGTTCTTATTTTATGTATATTAGTTTTACCTGATGCTACACCTCTTGTTGGTGCTCTATGTTTTGGAAACTTTTTAAAAGAATCGGGAGCTGTTGATAGGCTATCTGAAACAATGCAAAATTCTCTAATAAATATTGTAACAATCTTCCTTGGTCTTGCTGTAGGGTCAAAACTAGCAGCAGAGAAATTTTTAGTCCCTGAAACTCTTGGAATAATTGTTATAGGTTTGGTTGCTTTTTCTCTAGGTACTGCAACAGGTGTCTTAATGGGTAAATTGCTAAATAAATTTAGTAAAGACCCTATTAATCCACTTATTGGTGCCGCAGGTGTATCTGCTGTACCAATGGCTGCAAGAGTTGTAAGTAAAGTAGGAAATGAAGAAGATCCATCAAACGTATTATTAATGCATGCAATGGGACCTAATGTTGCAGGGGTTATTGGTTCAGCAGTTGCAGCTGGTGTATTAATATCAATATTTGCTTAAAATGAAATTAGTTTTCGATATAGAAACTGATGGTTTTTTGCAAGGAATGACAAAAGTCCATTGTTTTGCAACTATAGATCCAGAATCAGGAGAAATCAGAAAGTTTAGAAATAATATTATTGAGGGATTAGAGTACTTAGAAAAAGCTGAATTTCTTATAGGTCATAATATAAAGAAGTTTGATATTCCTGCACTACAAAAAATTTATACATTTAATCCTAAAGGGGAAGTTTTTGACACTCTCGAATATGCAAGAAGGATTTGGCCGAATATTATTCAAACTGACAACATAGAAGATAAAATACCTTTAGAATTACGAGGTAGGCATTCTTTAAAGTCCTGGGGTCATAGACTAAGTAATCTAAAGGGTGATTATGAAGGACCATGGGATGTTTATAGCGAAAGGATGATGGATTACTGTGTTCAGGATGTTGCAGTTACACTTGAATTATGGAAAAAAATTCAGATAAATTTATGAATCTTTACCTGGATAAAACCTATAGAAAATAAAAATAAGTAGTAAAAAAAGATTTCCAAACCACACTTCAGGTGTTGCCCAAGAAACGCCATCAAAACTATAATCAGTTAAAGGCCAAAAAAGTTTTGTAGCAAAGAATTCTTTGCTGTGGAAAGGAAAGTCTAGAAGAATAGCAAAAGGCCATGCAAGTGCAGCAAATGCAAAAACTTTCTTCTTAAATATAAAAAGTAAAAGAATGACTAAAAAAGCAGTTATGAAACTGTGAGAGAAGTCATATAGGCTTAAGACCCAACTTGGTATTTGAACAATTTCGGGCTTCCCAAAAAGATCAGAATCGTTACTGTTGAATAATTTGTATATAAAATGTGGAACAAAAGCAATTAAGTCAGGGGCAGATCCAAACAAAAAAGGCGAAAATTTTGCGCCTCTATAACCAAATAATGCTTTACCCCAGAGGGCATGACTAAATGTATCCAATATCTAATTTCTCTTTTGCAATAAGTCTAACAAACTTGAGTTCATAGGGAGAAAAATAATTGTTTTTTCATCAATAATTTGTTCGTATGTTTCTAAAGTTTTCATAAACTCATAAAAATCAGGGTCTTTACTATATGAAGACGAGTATATTTCAGTAGCCTTTTTATCACCCTCACCTTTTACTTGTTCACTTTTTGCATAAGCTTTGGCAATTATAATATCTCTGTTTTTAATAGTTTCAGCCCTAATCTTAGCAGATTCTTCTTCTCCCTCAGATCTGTATCTTTTAGAAATCCTTTTTCGCTCAGCAACCATCCTATCAAAAACACTTTGCTGAACTTCAGATGGCAAATCAGCTCTTTTAATCCTTACATCAACCAATGTAATCCCGTACTCAGTAAGCTTTTCACTGCTTCCTGCTTTTACTTTATCCATTATTAATTCCCGATTCTCTGCAATAACATCATTAATATTATGAGTAGCAAGCTCTTCTCTTAGTTCAGAATAAACAATGTCTTCTATCCTAGTATTTGCACTAAATAAATTCCTAACAGATTTAAAGAAAACTAAGGGGTCAGTTATTCTCCATCTAGCTAAGAAATCTACAACCAATCTTTTCTTATCTAAAGTTAGATATTCTCCAGGTGGAGCATCGGTAGATAACATTCTTTTTTCAAATCTTGATATTTTCTCAATAAAAGGTTTTTTAAAATGTATTCCAGGCTTAACAACAGACCTTTTGAATTCTCCAAACTCTGTAATAATAGCCTGTTCCTTTTCATCTATTGTATAAACAAAGCTAGGTATTAATAATGCTAATAAAATTAATATAGGTAAAAACTTCTTCATATCTAATCCTTAAAAATATCTCCTAATTGTAATAGATTTAATGCGCCACCAGATGAATCGGTTCCAATAACTTTCTTAGGCTTCTGAAGCACGTCAGTTAATTTCTCTAAATATATTCTTGTTTTTGTTACATCTTTATCCTTTCTGTACTCAGAATAAATTTGATTAAATCTTGACGTATCACCTTCTGCAGTAGATATTCTTTTTTCTTTATAGCCCTCAGCTTCTTTCAACATCTTTTCAGCTTCTCCTCTAGCTTTAGGAATAACGTCTTCAGAGAAGCCTTTTGCTTCATTTATAAGCCTTTCTTTATCTTCCTTAGCACGTACAACTTCGTTAAATGCATCTTTAACTTCGTCAGGAGGATCGACAATCTGAAGCTTAACGTCTGTAATCTGTACTCCTGATGAATAAGAGTCTAATAGTATTTGTAAAAATTCTTTAGTTTTAATTTGAATTGCATCTCTGCCTGTGGTTAAAGCATCATCAATCAAAGTGACACCCACAGTACTTCTTAAGGCAACTTCTGCTGAATTTTTTATCGTAAGTATAGGGTTTGCGACTTTAAATAAATAGTTTCCAGGATCTTTAATTTTCCATTGAATAATTGCTTGAGCACTGACAATGTTCTCATCTTTAGTAATCATTAAAGATTCCTGAAGAACATTTACCCTCGCTCTTTCAGACCTGAAACCAATTTCAATTCTTCTAACTTTCTCAACATTAACTTTAGTTAGCCTATCTACAAAAGGTATTTTTAAGTTTAGGCCTGGATTTGTATAAGATGAGAATTTTCCAAATCTTTGTATTACCCCTATTTCTCCTGGTTGAATTGTATAGATACTTGATAAGACAGCTAATATTCCAAAAAAAATTGGAACAATTATAAATAATTTTTTAAGATTATTTTTATCTGTAGAATTCATGTCAGGAATACTTCCATTAGTACTCCCTCTTTTATCTAAATTATTTAAGAAATCTACTATGAGTTTAATTAATCGAAACATTAACTAAATTTTAACTAACAAATTCAATTTTAACTACTAAAAATTATTATTTATTTATAATTTTGTTTACCACTGTCGAAATTGTCAGATCACCAGCTACATTAATTGAAGTTCTAAACATGTCTAACAATCTATCTACCCCTGCAATAATTGCTATTGCTTCTAATGGTATTCCAACTGACGAGAATACTATTGTCATCATAACCAATGCAACAGAGGGTACTCCTGCTGCACCGATACTACCTATAGTAGCAGTAAGACAAATAATTAGATATTCATTATATGTAAAGTTAATACCTAAAATTTGACCTACAAATAAGGCAGCAAGGCCTAAATATATTGCTGATCCATCCATATTTACTGTTACACCAATTGGAATCACGAAGGATGAAATCTCTTTATTAAGTTTTAAATCATCCTCTGCAACTTTTAATGTTAATGGCATTGTAGCTGCACTACTTGACGAAAAGAAAGCAAAAAGTAGTGGATCTTTAATTTTTCGAAAAAAAGCCAATGGGGATACTTTTCCTAAATACTTAACAACTGAACCATAGAAAAGAAACAGATATAGCAAGAAAATGATTATAGAGCTAATTACAAATCGAAGCAGTGAATAGATCATTTCATTTTCAACCTGAATAAGCAAATTCCCTAGTAATGAAAATATTGCCAAAGGAGCAAGTAGCATAATATAATTTGTAAAAGTTATAACTAAAATATTTAATTTTGATAAAAGGTAAACTGTTTTATTGCTATATTCTGAATTTATTCTACATAGCATTCCGATAGTAATAGAAAATATCATTATAGCAAAAGGATTTGCATCTAAAAGTAAACTAACAAAATCTTTTGGATTCACAGAGAGCACAGAAAGACTTGTTCCAATATCAATTTGCTTACTTACGAAGTTGCCTTGAAGATTAAAGTCAGTTGAACCAAAATCAATATAAGATCCAACAAGTAAAGCAAAGGTTATCGCTATTAATGTTGAAATAATATAAAAAAATAAAGTTAGAGGAACAATTTTTCCTATTTTGCTAAATGCATCAAAAGATGCGATTGAGTATGTGATAGTACCAAAAATCAGGAAAGGAACAAAAGCCTTAAGCAATCTTATAAAATAATCACCTAGAAACTTAGAATTAATAACTATTTCTGGAAAATAATTTGAGAAAATAATAGCCAGCAGAAAAGACAGCAACATTAATAACGATAATTTTTTATGCATTGCTGGTTAAGTAGTTAAATGCTCCCCTATATATAAGTTATTCATTCTTTTTCTTTAATGGATTTATTTTTCTATTTAAATTTTTTAATAAATCAATCTTATCCTCAACTTTTTTTGCAATTTCGTTCGTTAATTTATCTGATCTAACAGTATACAAAATCCATCGAGGAAAGATGAATTTCATCTTAAAATATATATCGATTTCAGATGCTTCAACATTAGCCTCAATGTTGGTTAGTGATATAAAATTAAAATCAGTTAATGCATAGCCTTCGTATTCTAGTACATTTTCACCTGTAGGAGGATTAGAATCAGCTTTATTCTCATTATTAGATTTATTATTATTTTTATTATTATTCAATCTATATAATTTAAAAATCCCTTCCGGTGTGACAACTTTTTCAATTGCGATGTCAATTGCTTTTTCTCCAAAAAGCAAACCACCAAATTTTTTTACATCCTCAAAGATTCCTTCAATAGGATTATCCAAACTTTCCTCTCTAAGTTTTTCTCTTTTCCTTAAGAAGCTTTTAACATCTTTTCTTAATGAATCCTGAAGACTAGGCCAATCCATATAGTAATTTAAAGTCTTTTTATCCTGATTTTCAATACTTGAGCCAATTTTATAAAGACTATAAAAAGGGGAAAAATATAAAAGTAAAATAATTATTGATAGAATAGAAAAAAGGGTTTTCATTTTTCCCTTATTCTACACTTTTTTATAAAAAATCAAAAAAAAAGTTATTTAATAAATATTAGTCTATTTCCTTTGTCTTGGTTGAAGTAGCTTAATGCCCATTTTGTAAGAACTGACACCTTGCTTCCAAATCCTATTAAATACAAAATATGAATAAAAATCCATAGCAACCATGCTACAAACCCTTTTGAGGTCATGAAACCCAAATCAGCAACAGCTTTATTTCTTCCGATAACGGCTAAGTTTCCTTTATTTTTATATTTAAATTCTTTCTTATAATTTTTTTTATTCCCAACTCTATTTTTAATTAACTTAGCAACAAACTCCCCGGATTGCATAGCGACAGTAGCCACTCCAGGCAAGAAGTCACTTCCTTCCTTAAACCTTGCCAAGTCTCCAATTACAAAAATATTATCATGTTCTCCTACTGTAAAATCTTTATTTACCACTACTCTACCAACGGAATCAAGCTCAACTCCTGTAGCGTCCGACAATATTTTTCCCATAACAGAAGCCATAACACCTGCTCCCCACAATATTGTCTTAGCCTCTATTTTTTTACTTTCATCACCAATCTTGTAAAAAACAGTGTCATTTTGAATATCCGTCACCAATGAACTAGTCAAGACTTCCACGCCCATTTCAGTTAGATAGCCTCTGGTAACTTCTGATAAAGATTCTTTAAAAGATGGTAAAACGTTTGGTAGACCTTCTATTAGATAGATAGAACATTCTTTTTTTGTATTAATATTATGAAAATGTTTTTCAAAAGTTTTATATGCCAAATCTGCAAGAGCACCTGCTAGCTCCACACCTGTTGGGCCTCCGCCTACAATCACAAATGTCAGAAGCTGTTTCCTTCTTACAGGATCTGATTCATTTTCTGCTAGCTCAAAAGCTGTAAAAATTTTCCTTCTCATCTCCAAAGCATCTTCAATCGTCTTTAGTCCAGGAGCATTTTTTTGCCACTCATAGTGACCAAAATAATGATGGCTAACTCCAGTCGCTATTATTAAATCATCATATTTAATTCTAGTGTGACTTTTAGTGTTAAGGTGCCTACTTCTAACATCAATACCAGTAGCTGAATCAAGCCTTACTGTAATATTTTCCTTTTTTCCAAAAATTGATCTAATAGGAGCACTAACATCAGTTGCCGAAATAGTTCCTGTGGCAACTTGGTACAAAAGCGGCTGAAAAAGATGAAAGTTTCTTCTATCAATTAGAGTTACATCAACATCTGAGTCAACAAGCTCATTAACTGCATAAAGTCCACCAAACCCAGCACCTACTACTACAACATGGTGTCTATTTCCGTTAGAGATATTCATCTTCCTTAATTATAACTAATCTATATACTTTTTTTGAGTTGAATAGAGCATTTTTGACATAAATTTTCATCCTTATCAATGAAAGATTCTTGATGGAAATGCATCCAACATCTATCACATTTCCTAAATGAAGTCTTATCAACTTTTATTTCAGACTCAAGAGCATCGATTTGCATAATTTCAATTTCAGAAATTATCAAAGTTTTTTTCATCAATTCTAAATTCTTAGAATAAAATGAAAAATCATCTTTGTTGACACCCAGTGTAACCTTAGCTTCCAATGAAGATCCTAATATTTTATTACTTCTTTGTACCTCAATTTCTTTAAGTATAGGGTCTCTCAATAACAATATTTTTTCCCATTTTTTAGATAAGTTGTTATCAATATATTCATCTTTTGAAAGCACATTCTTAAAAATACTATTATCGTGACCAAATCTCTCCATCCAAGCCTCTTCTGACGTAAAGGAAATTATAGGTGAAAGCATTAATGTTAACTCTCTAAATATTATCGATATTGAGCTTTGAGCTGAAATTCTTTCGCGAGAGTTTTTACTGTAGGTATATAAAATATCCTTTTGAGAATCTAAATAAATCGAACTCAAATCCTTAGAGGAGAAATACAACAATTGATTTAAGGCTTGATGAAAAGAATATGCTTTAGATAATGACAGAAATTGCTTTTTAACTTCAGTAAATTTAATCAATATCCATCTATCTATCTCTTCTAAATCATCAAAATCAAGAGCATTTTTACTTTCAAAATCATAAAGATTTCCTATTAAAAACTTAAATGTATTCCTTATTTTTTTATATTTATCCTTAATACTATTTAATATATTGTTTGAAATCCTTATCTCAGAGGAATAATCTTCACTTGCAACCCACAATCTAAGTATATCTGCACCACTTTCATTTATTATCTTTTGAGGATCTACAACGTTTCCCTTAGATTTTGACATTTTCTGACCTTTATCATCAACTACAAAGCCATGAGTTAAAACATTTTTATAAGGGGCAATATTATTAATTGCAACTGATGTTAGGAGGCTACTTTGAAACCATCCTCTATGCTGATCGTTTCCTTCTAAATATAAATCTGCAGGGTATGAACCTTCTTTGTTTAATACTGTTTTCCATGATGAACCTGAATCAAACCATACATCTAAGGTATCCTCTCCTTTTATCAGATTTGGAGACTCACTCTGATATTTCTCTGGTAGAAGATCGTCAATACTGCGCTGCCACCAGGCTGATGAACCCTCTTTCTTAAATATTTTTATAATATTTTCAATAATTTCTTCGTTTAAAAATACATTCCCAGTTTCCTTATAATAAAAAACCGGTATTGGTAAACCCCAAGACCTTTGCCTTGAAATACACCAATCTGACCTTTCTTTTATCATATTTGTAATTCTATTTACTATTGATGGTGGGTACCAATTAACTTTAGAAATTTCATTTAAAGACTTTTCTCTAAATTTGTCTACAGACGCAAACCATTGAAATGTAGCTCTAAAAATAGTTGGTTTGCCTGTTCTCCAATCATACGGATACTTGTGCTCATAGTCTTCAACTAAATATAGCAATCCAGAAACCTCTAAATTTTCTATTACTTTTTCATTCCCCTCTTTTAATACATTTAATCCAACTAAATCATCATTAACCTGATCGGTAAAACGTCCTGCAGCGTCAACTGGAGAAAAAACTTCTAAACCATTCTTAACTCCTGTCGAATAATCGTCAACGCCATGGCCTGGGGCAGTATGAACTAATCCTGTACCAGTTTCTCGTGTAACGTAGTCGGCTAATAACACTGGGCACTCTTCACCTGAGATTGGTGACATATATAGTAATTTTTGTAGATTTTCGCCTTTCACTAGTTCAAGCAATTTTAAAGAATCATTTTTCTTCTTAAAAATATTAGTTGATAGTTCTTCCTCAATAATTAGATAACAATCATCAGATTGATATACTCCATACTTAAACTCTTTATTAATTGAAATGGCCTTATTTGCAGGAAGAGTCCAAGGAGTTGTAGTCCAAATAAGAAGAAAGGCCTCTTTGTTGCTATCAAGCTTGAAATTAAGACTAGAAACATTGGTAATTTTACATTTTACATAAACACTCCTTGAAATATGATTCTCAGGATACTCTAGCTCCGCCTCAGCCAAAGCAGTCCGAGAACTTGGGCTCCAGTTTACGGGTTTTAATCCGCGATAAATAAAACCCTTAAAAAACATATCAGAAAAAACTTCAATTTGATTTGCCTCAAATTCTTTGTTCATTGTAAGATACGGAGAATTCCACTGCCCCACAACACCTAACCGTTCAAACTCTTTTTTCTGAGATTCTACAAATTTCATTGCAAAATCGCTACAACTATTTCTAATTTCTAATTTTGATATATCTTTTGTCTTAATTTTTTTTAATACTTGATGTTCTATAGGTAGACCATGGCAATCCCAGCCAGGAACATAATTGATTCCTTTCCCTAAAGATGAATTAAACTTCAAAATTATATCTTTCAAAATTTTATTAAAGCAATGTCCAATATGTATCTTACCATTTGCAAAGGGTGGTCCATCGTGAAGAATAAAAACATCATCGGACTTAGATTCCATTTCGCCGTAAATATTTTGAGAATTCCAAAAAGATAGAATCTCAGGTTCTTTATTGGGTAAATTTCCTCTCATTTGGAAATTTGTTTTTGGTAAATTTAAAGTTTTATTATAATCTTGACTCAACTATTTTCCTTTAAGAATTTTAGATATATTATCATAGATTCTTCTCGAAAAAAGTACCCACTGATCCCATATTTCATTATTATAATTTTCTTGGCTTACAGTTTTTACAATCCTTATTCCATATTCTTCTTCACTTAATTCTATATCATCCTCTGACTTTATCATAGACATAAAGACTGAGCTTAACTTATGCATTATTTGAACATTTTTAATATCAATATCACGAAATTCTGTAATTAAAAGTTTAACCCCTCTTATCTTAGAGCCACCTGCCATCATAGTAGAACCCATTCCCCACCCTTTCTTTGCCCTTGGGGTCTCAGCTCTTATCTGCATTTCCATTATTTTTATATGATACACCGTTTTCTAAATTTATTTATATAAATAAAGAAAAATATGCTAGATTTAAGCCTATATATGTTTGAATATGATATTGCAATTATTGGAGCTGGTCCTGGTGGCTATGTAGCAGCGATAGAATCATCTAGGCTTGGGTTAAAAACTGCATTGATAGAAAAACAGTCATTAGGTGGGACTTGTTTAAACAATGGATGTATACCATCAAAATCATTATTAAAATCTGCTGAAATTGCAGATCTCCTTACTAATAAAGCTAAAAAAAGAGGTTTTCTATTTGAAAATCTAGCTTATGACTACGAGTTAATTATCGAAAATAGTAAAAAAAATACAAAAAGACTTAAAAGTGGGCTTACGAGTTTGTTAAACAAAAAAGATATAGATATATTTAACGGTGAAGCCTCTTTTATAAATAAAAATGAAGTAGAAATTAAGCAAGCTAATGACACTATAAAAATATCATCAGAAAATATAGTCATATCTACAGGATCAAAACCGTTTTTCCCAAATAATCTAGCTCCTGATGGGGTGAACATAGTAGATAGTGACTTTGTATTAACTTCAAAAGAATTGCCAGAAAAGATTTGCATACTAGGAGGTGGCTACATCGGAATAGAATTTGCCTACCTTTATAATAGTTTTAACGTAGATGTAACAATAATAGAAAGTGCAAACTCTATCTTAGGGTTTCTAGATAGAGAAATTGTTGAAGAATTAAAAAAAAGCTACACAAAAAAGGGGATAAAAATACATGAATCAACCACAATAAGTAAAATTAAGAAATCAGAGAAAAATCTTAAAATTAATGTTACAAATTCAGAGGGTGAATTCGAAATTGATACACAGCTACTTCTACTTTCAACTGGACGTATTCCAAACACAGATAATCTTAACTTGAGTAAATGTGCTGTTAAAAAAGACAAGTTTGGATTTATAAAAGTAAACAATTCTTATCAAACGAATATTGAAAATATTTTTGCAATTGGAGATGTCATAGGGGGATCCATGCTAGCCCACAAAGCCTCAGAAGAGGGTAGTCAAGTGATCAATCAAATTCAAAAGAAAAGTATTAACGATAACTTTATAGTTCCTGCTTGCATATATTGCCAACCTGAAATTGCTTATGTAGGTATTACTGAAGAAACAGCTGTGGAGAAAAAAATTGATTATAAAGTTTCAAAGTATCCATTTAAAGCTAATGGAAAATCCCTTGCAGATGACAATGTTAATGGTTTTTGTAAAATTATTACTGATAAAGATGATACAATATTGGGTGCCCATATAATTGGAAAAGGTTGCACCGAAATGATATCAGAGATAACTCTTGTAATGCAAAATAAACTTTCTATCGAATCAGTCATTAATACAATCCATCCTCACCCTACTCTTTCAGAAATTTTTCTTGAAGCATCATTAAACGTAAAAAATAAAGGAAGGAATTCTTAACGATGATAAACAAAAAAAGGCTCGTTAAAACATTTACGGACCTTGTCAAAATTGATAGCGAATCTCGTGATGAAGCTAAAGTAGCTCTTTATATTAAAGAAAAGCTAAAAAAGCTTGGTATAAAATATAAAATTGATAATTCCAAATCTTTAACTCAATCCAATCATGGAAACATAATAGCAAAACTCGGTTCGAATAAAACACTTCCCACAATCTTGTTGTCTTCACACATGGATACTGTAACTAATGGAATAGGAATTAAGCCAAAAGTTCATAAAAGCTCAATAACTAGCGATGGGACGACAATATTAGGTGCGGACGATAAAAGCGGATTAGCGATTATTTTAGAGACACTAGAAGTACTTAAGAAAGAAAAAGTAAAACATTATAATATTGAAGCAGCAATTACAACATGTGAAGAAATTGGTCTTTTAGGGGCTAAGTTCCTTGACTATAAGCTAATAAAAGCAAAAGAAGGAATTGTTTTAGATAGTACAAGCCCAGAAAGGCTAGTCTATAAGGGACCAAGCTCTGACTATTTTACTATTAAAATTAAAGGTGTAGAGGCTCATTCAGGAATAAATCCCGAAAAGGGCTTAAGCTCTATAGTTGTTTCATCTGAAATAATTTCAAAAATGAAAACTGGTCGTATTAATGCGAATACAACAATAAATATAGGAAAAATTAATGGTGGCTCAGCAATAAATATAGTTCCTGGAATGACAGAAATTATGTGTGAAATAAGAAGCCATAATGAGAAAACAATCAAAATAGAATTAAATAAAATCAAAAAAATTCTTGATCTCATGAATAAAAAATACAAAAGAATAAATAAAAATTTTAGCGCTAAAATTAAAGTGAATAGAATCTATGACTCGATCAATATTCCAAAAAATAGTCTTATTATAAAAAGGATTCTTTCATCATGTAAGAAATTTAACTACAAAATTAATCTAGTTGAAACTGGTGGAGGAGCTGATGCAAACTTTTTTGTTAAAAATGGAGTCAACACTGTAAACCTAGGAACTGGTATGAGAGAATTCCACACTGTAAAAGAAACATTAATACTAAAAGAATTTTATCAATCAGCAAACATAGTAATAAACTCATTAATTATAGAAGACTAAATATCCGTAATTGCTTTATCTGTTATCTCTATATAATCATCAATTATTACATCAGCATTAGTTAAAAATTCTCTCTCAACAGAATTTGTTATAGCAAAGCATTTCATGCCAGCTACTTTGGCAGCATCCACTCCCTTAGTTGTATCCTCGATTACAACGCATTCATCAGGAGAAACTTGGTAGGTTTGATTTATTCTATCCAATACCGTTATATATGTTTCTGGATTTGGCTTAGGCTGAGATGTTTCATCAGATGAAACGATTTCTTCAAATAAAGTCAACAACTCTTCTCTTTTTAATACTCTGACAATCTCTTCTCTTCTAGCACCTGAGCCAATTGCAAGAATATAATTTTTTGATAGTTTTTTAATAAGATCTATAGATCCTTCATACATTGATGTTTCAGAATCAAAATTCTTATCAAAATAATAATGTTTTTCTTTAATAATTTTGTCAATAAAATCATTATTAAATTCAATTTTATTATCAGTTAAAAAATTTTTAAAAAATCCCTCATCATCGTATGAACAATAAGTTTCATAGTAAACTTCTTTAGTTATAGTTACATTTAAAGGTTTGAGTGCATAATTAAAAGCTTTAAAATGAAGTGGTTCTGAGTTGTAAATTACTCCATCAAAATCAAATACAATAACCTTTTTTTTAGCCATAAGCCTTAATCATATATTCTTTTCTTACTTAAGTGAAGCCTAAATTTAACTTTAAAAAAGAATTAAAAGATAATATAATACAAATCTATGTTTATTCGTGGTAGAAGATTAAGATTAAATCAAAATATAAGAAACCTCGTTCAAGAAACCAGCATTTCTGTAAATGATTTAATAATGCCAATTTTTTTAATTGATGGGAAGAATCGGTCTGAAAAAATTGAATCAATGCCTAATGTTTTTAGAAAAACTTTAGATAACCAGCTAAAGGATATAGAATCAGCTATAAAATTAGGAATTAATGCAATAATCTTATTTCCTGCAATCGATGAAAGACTTAAAGATCCTCTTGCAAAAGAAGCTCTAAATAAAAAAGGATTAATTCCCAAATCAATAGCTACTATCAAAAAAAAATTTCCTAACATTGTTGTAATAACAGATATTGCGTTAGACCCATACAATTCTGATGGACACGATGGGATTCTCCATGACGGCGAGGTTTTAAATGATAAGACTGTGGAAATTTTATGTAGGCAAGCCTGTATTCATGCTGAGTTTGGAGCAGACATTGTGGCTCCATCAGACATGATGGATGGAAGAGTGATCAAAATAAGAGAAGCCTTAGATAGAAAGGGTTTTCTTAATACTGGAATTATGTCATATGCAGCAAAATTTGCCTCATCACTTTATGGACCCTTTAGAGATGCATTAAATTCAGAGCCAAAAAGTGGTGATAAAAAATCCTATCAAATTAACCCTAAAAACTACAAAGAAGCTATTAAAGAAATACTTTTAGATGAAGCTGAAGGCGCTGATATATTAATAGTAAAACCGGCATCCTTTTACCTCGATGTAATAAAAGCCTCTTCTGAATCGTCACTTCTTCCAATAGTTGCATATCAGGTAAGTGGTGAATATTCAATGATTAAAGCGGCTGCAGAAAAAGGATATATTGACAATGATACAGTTATGAGAGAATCCCTAGAATCAATTAAACGTGCTGGGGCGACCGCAATTATTACCTATTTTGCTCTAGAAATGGGAAGATTGCTAAAAAATAATTAATAAGGATAAATTCAGAAACTAGAATTATTACCCATGGAAGGGCCAAAAATTTGAATAAAAATACCAAAATAAATCCAAGTTAAATTAAGTACAATAGAAAAAATTAAAAATAATGTAGTCAATATTCGCCATATATTTGTCCACTCGTATCTAGCTGAAGCTCTAAAAGTACCAACAAGTCCCCATATGTAACCAGCTAATAAAACAATCAATATTAGGAATGGAGGATCCCAAGATTTAGTTAAAGAATTAACAACAATGTTTTGAACAACAAAATTCAGCCAAAAGGATCTAGCAAGAGTCTGATGTCCAAACCAGTGATCTTTAATGTAATCAAACACATTTAAAATATAATATAAAAACTTCTTGGTTTAAAGTTTTACAGGATACTGGTATGAAATTGGAATCAGATGTTAATTTTGTAAATAATCTTTATAGTTAAGAATAAAAACCCCAGCAACTATCAAGATAGTTCCAATAATTTTTTCTGTTGAAAAATCTTCTTTAAGGAAGATGTAGGCATAAAAACAAGTAAAAAGAGGATAAACTGCTGTTAAAGGAACTATTTTCGAAGCTGTAGAATCTGACAAAGCATTAAAATATAAATATATCCCTAATACAGCTAGGATGCCCGGTATTACAATTATAAGAATATTTTTAAAATTAAGTTCGGGCAAATACATAACTTGATTTGTTGTAATAAAGAAAGGAATAAGCAAACCAGCTACAATAAAAAATCTAATACTAAGAATAAAAATGGGATTCATAGATTGAAGACTCATTTTTTCAAAAATTGGCGCAAGCCCCCATAAAGCTGCAACTATTAATGCTAACAAGTTTGGATTAAGATTCATCTAGTACCTCAAAGATTTTACCAAAATCAGGACTTTTACAAATATTCATATCTTTATCAAACTGATTATCTCTATCAATCAAAATTGACTTCATTCCAATTGTCATACTTGGAATGTAATCAAGATTGTAATTATCTCCTATG
>CETH01069074.1_pt1 | contig 23197 bp, 19 predicted proteins | sample 361461 | NCBI WGS metagenome assembly CETH01 (sample SAMEA2622695, study PRJEB7988) | marine metagenome | isolation source: saline water (ENVO:00002010), including
AACTAAAACTAAAACAACAGATAAGTTTCATATTTGGACAGTAGGTTGCCAAATGAATGTAGCTGACTCACAAAGAGTTGATGTAGGTCTAAAACGACTTGGATTAAATGAAGAAAAAAACATTGAGGAAGCAGATATTGTAGTATTAAATACTTGTGTAGTTCGACAATCTGCTGAAGATACTGCTACAGGACTTTTAGGAAGACTTGCAAAGCAGAAAAAAAGAAAATCTACTTTTATATGTGTTACTGGTTGTATGGTTGAAGCTACTACTAAAACTTTGGCTGAAAGATTTCCTCAAGTAGATCTATGGGCTAAGCCTCAGGACACTCCAAAAATTATAGAAAACATTGCTGATTTTTTAAACTTGTCATCTGATGGATGTGTAGAAAATCTTATTCCTGAAAAATCTAAGTATGCAGAATTTGTACCAATTGTTCAAGGATGCGATAAGTTTTGTACATTTTGTGTTATTCCTTATCGAAGAGGGAGAGAAACTAGTAAACCTTTAGAACAAATTTCTAAAGAAATAAAACAACTTGTTGATAATGGAACTAAAGAAGTGACATTGCTGGGGCAAAATGTAGACTCATATGGGCACGATTTAACTCCTAAAATGGATTTGTCTGACTTAATGCATAACATTCATGATATCTCAAATCTTATGAGGATTAGATTTCTGACATCTCATCCTAATGATATGTCTATTAAATTGATAAACACAATAAATGAATTGCCAAAAGTATGCAAATGCATAAATTTACCTTTTCAAGCTGGATCAAACAGAATTTTAGCAAACATGAGAAGAGGATATACAAGAGATCAATTTCTTAAAAAAATAGATCAAATAAGACAAATTATTCCAGATGTTACATTAACTACTGATCTTATTGTAGGTTTCCCTGGTGAAACAGAATCAGATTTTGAAGATTCTATGGATTTACTTAACAGAGTAAATTTTGATAAAGTTCACGTAGCCGCATACTCAGAAAGAAAAGGAACATTTGCATTCAGACAAATCCAAGATGATATTCCGATAAACATCAAACGAGAAAGACTAAATGAAGTAAATAAATTACAAGATTCTATACAAAATAACCTTAACTCTAAATATTTAAATAAATCTTGTGAGGTGTTGATTGAAGGTAAAAATAGAGATAAATACTATGGAAGAACTGAAGGGGACAAATTAGTTTATGTTGAAAATTTAAGCCAAAGTTTTATAGGAAAAATAATAAAAACAAAAATTATTGACTTTTCACCGTACTCACTTGTTGCTGAAAAAAATTAAATAATTATATAAAATTAAGTTAAGACTTTGATTTTTTGAGAAAAATTTATAAAATAGTTTATTAATTTCTTCTATTCTTTTTAGGAGAAAAATAAAAAATGGTAATCAAACATCAAAATAAAATAAAAATTCCAGTAACTGAATTAGAGCAGTCTGCATTCTGTCAGGATGGGTCTAATTTTAGGACTAAAACTCTTGAACAGGAGTTTAAAGCTGGAGTCAGGTGGCAAAAGATTCCTACCAGATATCTTAAGTTAAAACCTGATGAAATAAAATCTTCAATAAGAGAATTAAAGAAATCATTAGGTAGCAAAGTAATGATTTTAGGTCATCATTATCAGAGGGAAGATGTTATTGAATTTTCAGATTTACAAGGAGATTCATTTTTACTTTCAAAACTAGCAGCAGAAGCTAGGGAAGCAGAAGTGATAATTTTCTGTGGCGTTCATTTTATGGCTGAGACTGCTGAAATATTATCATCTAATAAACAAAAAGTGATATTGCCAAATATGGCCGCCGGTTGTTCAATGGCTGACATGGCATCAACAGAAGATGTTAAGAGATGTTGGAACGAATTAGAAAATATTTTTGAATCAAAAAATAAAAAACAATCTGTTATTCCAGTTACCTATATGAATAGTACTGCATCAATAAAATCTTTATGTGGACAAAATAATGGTATTGTTTGCACATCTTCAAATGCAAAACAAGCATTTGATTGGGCTTTTGAAAGAGGCGAACGTATATTATTTGTTCCTGACCAACATCTAGGAAGAAATACAGCAAAAGACTATGGAATCAAAGAGTCTGAAATGGTTATATGGAATCCTTACAAAAAAAATGGTGGTTTAGAAGTAGATGAAATTATTAATTCAAAAATTATTTTATGGAAAGGGCATTGCTCTGTTCATACAAGATTTTCTGTACAACAAATTGAAGATGCTAAGATAAAGAATCCAGATGTAAACATATTGGTTCACCCTGAATGTACTAATGAAGTTGTATCGAAAGCTGATTATGTTGGATCTACAGAATATATTAAAAATGTTGTACATGAAGCTAAACCTGGAACATCATGGGCCATTGGAACTGAAATCAATTTAGTTAAGCGTTTGGCTCATACTTATACTGATAAAAATGTTTTTTGCCTAGATGAGATGGTTTGTCCTTGTGCTACCATGTATAGAGTTCACCCTGCTTATCTTCTATGGGTATTAGAAGGCCTTGTAGCTGGATTTATGATCAATCAAATCACTGTTGATGATAAAGATCAAGAGTTTTCTAAACTTAGTCTTCAAAGAATGTTGGACTTACCAAAATAAAAGGCAAAATTATAAATATAAATTTACCAGATTTAGATAAAATTATTGATCTTGCTATCGATGAAGACTTATCTTTAGGTGATATTACTACCCAATCATTACAGCTAGATTCAAAAGAAATTAATTGTCAGATTATTTCTAAATCAAAAGGTGTTCTTTCTGGGAATGTTGTTGCAAAAAGAGTTTTTGAAAAAATTGATAAAAATATTAATTATAAAGAAATTATAAAAGACGGTGGAAATTTAGCTGAAAACTCAATAATTGCTGATATTGAAGGAGATGAAAATACTATTTTATCTGCTGAAAGAATTGCATTGAATTTTTTACAAAGAATGTCTGGTGTTGCGACGCTAACAAGATCATATGTTGATAAGGCAAAAAATATCTCCATTACTGATACCAGAAAAACAATTCCAGGTTGGAGAAATCTTGATAAATATGCTGTAAGGTGTGGCGGAGGGTATAACCACAGAAGAAATTTAGGTGATGGAGTTTTGATAAAAGACAATCATATTTCAGCTGCTATAAACCAAGGATTATCTTTAAAAGAAATTATCACTCGAGCAAAATTGAATTCTCCTCATACAATAAAAGTTGAAATTGAAATAGATGACTTTGATATGCTTGATGAAGCTTTAGAAACTGATGCAGACATCATAATGTTAGATAATATGTCTAATGAACAAATTATTGAAAGTATTAAAAAAATTGATGGAAGTAAGTTAGTTGAAGTATCTGGAAATATAGATGACAAAAGACTTGAAACATTAAATAATATATCTGGAATAGATATTATCTCAGTAGGGAAGTTGACTCACTCAGCTAAAGCTTTAGACATATCTTTGAATTTTTAATTTGATTCAAGTATCAAAGTGACTGGTCCTTCATTTACTATATTTACTGTCATTTTTGCACCAAATATTCCAGTTTCTACTTTTATTTGTTCTTCTCTTAGTTTTTCAACAAACTTATTATAAATTTGATAAGCATAATCTGATTTAGCGGAATTTACAAAACTAGGTCTCCTACCCTTTTTTGTATCTCCGTAAAGAGTAAATTGACTGATTATTAATAGTTCGCCCTGATTATCTAGAACTGATTTTTCAAAATTATCAGTATTCTCGTCTCCAAAAATCCTAAGGTTTAAAATTTTATTGGTTAAATAATTTATTTCTTTTTCAGAGTCATTATGAGTAATACCTATAAATATTACTAAGCCTTTATTTATTGAACCAACTATTTTTTTATCAACTTCTACAGAACCCGAAGATACTCTTTGAATTAGTGCTTTCACTTGGTATCTTTTTTAGAGTTTTTTTCTGTTGTCTTTTTTTGTGTAGGTTTGTCTGATGTATTTTTCTTATCTGTTTTTGCAGTTTTAGACTTAGGTGTTGATTTATAGTCTGTACTATAAAAACCACTTCCTTTATAAATAACACTAGGTGTATCTGTCCAAATTCTTTCAAGATGAGGATTATCTTGTTTGAATTTATCTATTTGACTAAAAGACAGAAGATATTCTTCTATTTCTCCTGTTTTTTTATTTTTAAACTCGTATGTAGGCATTTTATTTGTCTCTAAATATCTCTACTAAAACCTTTATTATAACTCAAAAAGAGTTCGTCAGATTCTATAAAAATATTTTTGAATTTAATATTTTTGTCTGATACTGTTCCTATTTCAATCCATTGGCTTTTATTTAGAATTTGAGAAATTTTATTTTTATCTTTTTCGTCATATGAAAAAAGAATCCTTGATTGATCCTCTCCAAACAGAGCCCCAGCCCAGTTATCTGGAATTTTTTTCTCTATGTCAGCTCCAAAATTATTTTGTTCGCAGCATAAGACTAAAGCCGTCAAGAAACCACCTAATGAAATATCATGGGCAGAATTTATCAAGCTTTCAGAAATCAATTTTCTAATATCATCTTGAATAGATTTTTCAAATTTTAAATCTATAGAAATTTCTCCGCATAATTCTTTGTCAAATATTCTTTGAAATTCACTTCCAGATAAACCTATATTCGTTCCCCAAAGATCCTTTCCTAAAACCCCTATTTTATCTCCGGATTTTATAAAACCTTTACTTGGAATTTTTATGTTTTTGTTCATTATTCCCATAGCACCTATTATTGGTGTAGGGTTTATAGATGATGTATGTCCTTCGTTGAATAGACTAGCGTTTCCACTAATAATAGGAGTCTCAAAAATTTCGCATGCATTATTGAATCCTTCAAAAGTTTTAATTAATTCGTGAGCTCCTTTTGCCTTAGTAGGATCCCCAAAATTTAATCCATCAGTTAAAGCAATTGGAGTTGCTCCCATTACTGAAATGTTCCTGCATGCTTCAGCAATATTTATTTCAGATCCAATTTTTGGATTCACTCCGCATAATCTAGAATTTCCATCACAACTAAATGCAAGCATTTTATCTGTTTCTTTTATTCTGATCACGGAAGAATCTGATCCTGGTTCTATCACAGTATTAGTTTGAACGTGATGGTCATATTTGTTGTATATACTTTTTTTTGAAACTATATTGTCGGATTCAAAAAGTGTTTTAGCAAAAACCTTAATATCTTTTTCATTAAATGATAAATAGGATTTATTTATTTTGATTTTTTTCTCCTCTGGTTGATAACCTTTAGATATTTTAGCTAGGTCATATTCAGGAGGACTTGTTAGAGTTTGAATTGGAGTTTTTGAAATTAGTTCTTTATTGTTATAAATGACTACATCGTTACCTTCTATGAATTCTCCAATTATTTCACATTTAAGATCCCATTTATCAAGTGTATTAAAAATATTTGTATATTCATTTTTTCTTACAGCTATTAACATTCTTTCTTGTGACTCAGATAACATAATTTCATATGGAGTCATTCCTTTTTCTCTTACAGGAACTTTACTTACATCTATTTTTAATCCTAGATTTGACCTTTCAGCCATTTCTATTGCAGCACTTGTAATGCCTGCAGCTCCACAATCTTGCATTCCAACTAATTCATCAAGTTGTGAAATCTCTAAACAAGCCTCTATCAATAATTTTTCCAAAAAAGGATTACCGACTTGAACTGCTGATCTAAGTTCCACAGTTTCTTCAAAATTTTGAGATGCTAATCCAGAAGCTCCATGGATCCCATCTCTACCTGTTTCAGATCCAATAATTATTAGTAAGTCTCCTGGACTATCTGCTTTAGCACTTAAAATAGAATCAGCATTTACTAGTCCTACGCACATAGCATTTACTAAAGGATTGTTTTCATATGATTCATCAAAATAACATTCTCCTCCAATATTTGGTATTCCTAGACAATTTCCATAACCGGATATTCCTTGAACTACCCCTTTTGCTATTTGCATATTTCTATCAATACTTAAATCACTAAACCTTAAAGAGTTTAATAATGCTATTGGCCTTGCACCCATTGCAAAAATATCTCTTACAATTCCTCCCACACCTGTAGCAGCTCCTTCATATGGCTCCACTGCTGAAGGATGGTTGTGAGATTCGATTTTCATGACTATGGCTTTGTTATTCCCGATGTTTATAGCTCCTGCATTTTCTTCTCCTGCTTCTGTAAGAGTGTATTTAGACTTTGAAATTATAGTTCTTAGTAATTTTTTTGTATGTTTATATCCACAATGTTCACTCCACAAAGCACCAAAAAGTCCTAATTCAAGATCGTTAGGCTCTCTTCCTAATTTTTCTACAATTAACTCGTACTCATTCATTGTTAGAGCTAATTCTTTTAATATTTCCTCATTAACCATCTGATACCTTCTTCATTATTGATTTGAAAATAGCTAAGCCATCTTCTCCGCCGATTATTTTTTCAGATGCTTTTTCTGGATGAGGCATCATTCCTAAAACATTGCCTTTTTTATTTGTTATTCCAGCAATATTATTTATTGAACCATTAGGATTATTCATTTGGTTTATTTCTCCATCTTTTGAACAATATTTGAAAAGTATCCTATTCTCATCCTCTAATTGATCTATTGTATATTTATCTGCTTGATAATTTCCTTCACCATGTGAAATAGGGATTTTAATTATTTGATTACTTTTATATTCATTAGTAAAAGTAGATTCATTATTAACTTTTAAGTTAGACCATTCACAAATAAAGGATAGATTTTTATTTCTTAGAAGTATTCCTGGGAGTAAGTTTGATTCACAAAGTATTTGGAATCCGTTACATATCCCTATTACAGGGCCTCCATCATTAGCAAAATTTATTACCTGTTCCATTATAGGTGAAAAACTTGCTATTGCTCCGGTTCTTAAATAGTCTCCATATGAAAAACCACCCGGTAAAATTATTAAGTCTATATCACTAAGTTTTTGATCTTTATGCCAAATATATTCAGTATTAAAACCTAAAATATCATTAGTGGCATAAAATGTATCTGATTCGCTCCATGTGCCTGGAAAAACTACAATTCCTATTTTCAACTGATTAAATCTTTACTTCTAAATTTAAGTTGTGATGAAATATATAATAATGAAATTAGAAATAAGTTCTATGCTTTTTACTGGTTTTTTAAAGTAGTACGATAACTTTTTCTTTTTTTGTTAGAAATCTTTTTTTTCCTAATAGATGTAGGTGATTCAAAGTTTTGTCTTCTTCTAGCTTCAGATACTATTGATTCTTGCTGTACTTTTTTTGAAAACCTTCTAAGTAAAGCCTCAAAACTTTCATCATCTTTTATTCTTACTTCTACCATATTTCCTTAATTCGAACTATTGATTTATCTATTCTAATAGAAATTTAAAAAAAAGTTCTAGGTTTTTAGAATACTTATAGCGCTATATAGCCTATTTATTGAATTTTCTTTGCCAATGGCACACATTGTGTCAAAAAGAGGAGGGGATTCTTTTCTCCCAGTTAATGAAATCCTTATAGGAAAAAATAACTGACCTGCTTTTAGTTCTAATTTTTCAGCTAAATTTCTAAACTCTTTTTCCAAAAATTCAGGATCAAACTTCTCAACAGAACTTAATAAATCTATAGAACTCTTTAAACCATTTATAATTTGTTCAGTTTCTACTTTTTTAGGAATCAAAGATTCTTTTTCAATTTTTAAATTGTCATAAAAAAAATATTCTAATAAAAATGATGAATCAGATATTTTTTTTATTCTTTCTCTTACAAGGGGAGTTAATTCTAAAATCTTTGTTTCTAACAATTCGCTAGTAACACTTTCGCTTAATAAACCTCCATCAGATTTTGGTTTATTTACCTCTTCAAGAATTTTTTTACTAAGTTCATTATCTCCAAGATTTCTTATATATGCTCCATTCATCCATTCTAATTTCTCAGGATCAAATACAGCTGGATGCCCTAAAATCCTGTCAATTGAAAATTTATTTATAATTTCCTCAACATCCATGATTTCACTATTATCTCCAGGAGACCAACCAAGTAATGCTAAAAAGTTTAATATAGCTTCCGGTAAATAACCTTTGTCTTTATAATCTAAAGCGGATTCAGCTCCGTGCCTTTTTGATAATTTAGCTTTATCTTTTCCAAGAATAAGAGAAACATGTACATATTTAGGGTAGTCCCATCCCAGCGCATCATGAATTAGTACGTGTCTTGGAGTGGAAGAAATCCATTCTTCACCTCTTATGACATGAGTTATTTTCATTTCATGGTCATCTACAACATGTGCTAGATGGTATGTAGGCATTCCATCAGATTTTAATATAACAAAATCATCAATTTCTTTAAGGTTGAATTCTACATTTCCTCTTACTTCATCCTTAAATGGTTTGATTCCACCATCTGGAACTTTAAATCTAATTACAATAGGCTTTTTATCTTTATTTTCCTCGTAATATTCATGAGATATCTCTTTATATCTACCTCTGTTATCATATCTAGGTGGTTTTTTTTCTCTAATTTGTTGGTTTCTTAATTCTTCTAATTCCTCAGATGATGTATCGTCGTAATAGGCCCAACCAGTATCTACTAGATTTTTTGCTATTTCACCATATATGATTTTTCTTTCTGATTGCCTTATTGGTCCTTCATCCCAATCTAAATTTAACCAATTTAAACTAGAAATAATGGATTCTTCAGAATTTTCATCATATCTGTTTTGATCTGTATCTTCAATTCTAAGTATAAATTTCCCATTATTGGCTTTTGCGAAAAGCCAATTGAAGATTGCAGTCCTTACTCCTCCAATATGTAAATTACCAGTAGGACTAGGTGCAAATCTGACTCTTACATTTTCTTTTACCATTATATTTCTCTCAGATATTCTTTAAGATCATTGGGCAAATCAGAAATAAAAGATAATTTTTCACCATTTATAGGATGTTCAAATTCAAGTCTAGAACTATGTAAGAAAGGCCTTTCTAGCTTAGACTTTTTATTTCCATATAATTTATCACCGACAACTGAGTGCCCTATATGTTCTAAGTGTACTCTAATTTGATGAGTTCTACCTGAATATAATTTTACATCTAAAAGTGAAAACTCAGAAAATGATTTTATTACTTTATAAAAAGTTTTTGATTCTTTACCGCCCAATAAAACTCTTCTTTTTATTGGATTCTTGGGATCTCTTGAAATTGGAGCATCAATTATAGCTTCTTTCAAAGTTGGATTTCCATAAACCAAAGAGGTATAGTTTCTTGAAACATCTCGATTTTTAATCATTTCTTTTAATTTTTTATACCCTTTATTTGATCTAGCAACTATCATTAAACCACTAGTGTCCTTATCTAATCTATGTACGATACCAGGTCTATCAATTTCTCCAACATTTTTTATCTCAGGATAATCTTGTAAGACGTTTTCACTTAGACTTAATTTTGAAGTTTCTCCAGATTTATGTGTTACTAGATTTTTTGGTTTTTCTACAACAAATAAATCGTCATCAATAAATATATAGTTTATTTGAGAAAGTTCTTTTTTTTCTTTTTGCTCTTTAATTAGAATTTCTATTGTTGAACGGGTCTTTATAATCGTTGATTTTTTATTTTCAATAATTCCATTTACAAAACACTTATTTTCCACAATTAGTTCAGATATCTTGTTTCGAGATAAATCTGTTTCAGAAGAGATTATTTTATCTAGCCTATTTTGATTTGTGACATTAATTTTAATTTTCATTTTTTTTTCTATCAAAAAATATTAGATCAACGAAATAAATAGTTAATGCAATAGATATTGATGAATCTGCAATGTTAAATATTGGCCAAAAGCCAACATCTATAAAATCATTAACATATCCAAACCTTAATCTATCAAGAATATTTCCAAGTGCTCCTGCTACAACAAGAGAAATAAAAATTCTCATTGTAAGTTTAGGTTTTTCAATCAAAATGAAATAAACAGTAAAAAATATAGCAACAAAAATGGATATATATAGTAATAAATCTCCATACGAACTAAATAAGCTGAATGCAGTACCTGTATTTCTTGCATAAGTTATCTTGATTATAAAATTTTCAGGGATCGATTCTCCTAAACTTAAATTTTTGTAAACTAAATATTTTGTTATTTGATCAAAAATAAAAATTATTGGGAATAAACTCCAAAATACTTTATCTTTAAGTAGCCAAGAATTGATTATTTTTTCTTTTATTGAGTTATAATTTTTCATATTATATTATTATACAAATTTATTGGAGGATAAATTGCATATTGATTTGAGATCAGATACGGTAACTAAACCATCGCCTGAGATGAGAAAAGCTATGGCTAATGCAGAAGTAGGTGACGACGTTTATGGAGATGATCCAACAGTAAATGCTCTTGAAGAAAAAGCTGCCGAAATGTTCGGGAAAGAAGATGCCGTGTTTGTTTCTTCTGGGACTCAGGGTAACTTAGTATCAATTTTATCCCAGGCAACTCGGGGAGATGAAATATTAATTGGTGATATCTGTCATATTTTTTCATCTGAAGCTGGTGGAGTCTCGGTTTTAGGAGGAGTTGTTATGTATCCTTTGAAAACTAATCAAGACGGAACTATAGATGAACAAAATATTTTAAATGCAGTTAAACCAGATGACTATCATAAACCTATGACTAAATTATTTGCTTATGAAAACACTCATGGTGGATTGAGTGGAAAAGTAATTGATAAAACAGCATCAGACAAAATGGCATTAGCAGCAAAAAAAGCTGGTTTGAGAGTACATTTGGATGGTGCAAGAATATTTAACGCATCTGTAGCATTGAATACTCCAGTTAATGAATTAACTGAACATGTAGATTCTGCAACTTTTTGTTTATCTAAAGGACTTTCTTGTCCAGTTGGAAGTGTAATAGTTGGAGAAAAAGATCAGATAACAGAAGCTAGAAGAATAAGAAAATTATTAGGGTCTGCAATGAGACAAGTTGGAGTTTTAGCAGCTTGCGGAATAGTGGCTCTTGACACAATGGTTGAAAGATTAAATGAAGATCATGAAAATGCAAAAAAATTAGCTATAGGTTTAGCTGAAATAAATAAAGTTGAAATTAATCCTGATAATATTCATACAAATCTAGTTAGATTTAAGGTGCCTGAGAATACAGGATTTGAAGTTGCTGAAAAATTAAAAGAATTAGGTATTTTGATTAATGGGTCTTATACTGATCTTCGTATGGTTGCTCATTATGGAATTGATTCAAAAGATATTGATAATGCAATTCATTCAATGTCTAAAGTTATGAACTCAATATAGTATTATTCAGACCAGAGCTTTTCAAATCTTTCTTTTAGTGTTTTTTCTATGCCTCTATCATTTGGGGAATAAAATTTTCGATTTTGAACTTTTTTGGGGAAGTTATCTTTTTTAATAAATCCTTCTTTAGAGTTATGATCATATGTATATCCTTTTCCAACACCGAAGTCTTTATCTACAGACGTTTCAGCGTTTATTAAGTGGTTAGGAACATCTGTGATTGGATTTTTTGATACCTCATCGTACGCATGGTTTATTGCTTGATATGATGAGTTGCTTTTTTCTGATAATGACAAATAAATGGTAGCATTAGCAAGTGGTATTCTTCCCTCAGGCATACCTATTTTATTTAAAGACTCAAATGTAGAGTTTGCAATTATCATTGCATTAGGATTTGCTAGACCTATATCTTCAGATGCGCTAATTATCAATCTTCTAGCAATAAATAATGGATCTTCGCCATTCTTTAACATTCTAGCCAAATAATATATTGCCGCATCAGGATCTGAACCTCTAATTGATTTGATAAAAGCAGATATGTTATTGTAATGATTATCACTTTGTTTATCATAAATAGAATTGTTTTCTAAAAGCTCTTTTATAAGTTCTTTGGTAATGGTTTTTTTATTCTTTGATTCTTTAGTAGACATTATTGCTAATTCATATGTATCAATAGCTTTTCTTGCATCACCTCCGCATCCATTAAGTATTGTATTCAATACGTCTTTATCAAATTTAATATTTTTTTTAGAAAAAGATTCGTCAGAAAAAGCTTCTAATTTTTTAATGATTTTTCCTATAGATGTAGAACTATGAGGTTCAAACTTAAATATTTTCACTCTTGAAATTAATGGGTTAATAATTGAAAATCCAGGATGCTCTGTTGTTGCTCCAATAAGAATAATTATTCCTTCTTCAATAAGAGGTAACAACGAGTCTTGTTGATTTTTTGAAAATCTATGAATTTCATCTAAAAATAGAATTGTTTTATTTGAGCTACTAGTTCTTTCATGTAAAATTTCATCTGTTAATTTTCTTATATCTGATAACCCCGAAGATACAGCCGAAAGTGACTTAAAGTTTAAATTTGTAACATTAGAAATAATTTTCGCTAAAGTTGTTTTTCCTGTTCCTGGGGGCCCCCAAAAAATCATTGATGGGATTGTTTTATTTTCAATTAGATTTCTTAAGATTTTCCCTTTCCCCAAAATATGCTCTTGCCCTATGAATTCATCTAAGGAATTTGGTCTAATCCTTGATGATAAAGGAGAATTTGATAAAAGTTCTTTTCTAGCGTTATGTTCAAATAGAGTCATTTTTAAAGAAATTATTAAGATTTTCAATTAAATAACTATCATACTCAGAAAAGATTGTCCTTAAATCTAGCATTAGCATTCCATTTTCAATCTTACCTAAAATAGGAGTACTTAAATTCAATAAATAATTTTCTAATTTCATAATAAATTTATCTTCGTGCATTACTATAGCGATACTATCTAAAGTTGTCTCGGGAAATGTTCCGCCTCCAATAGTTGATGATGTGTTCTTCAAAGAAAAATATTTATTTGATAATTGTTCTAATATTTTTTCAGCTCTTATTAGTAATTCTTTTTGTTTTATATCAATGAGTTCCCACGAAAAGATTTTATTCTTTGAATCTTTAGATATATATTTTTTCAAGATTGAATTTAGTATGAATAAATTTAATTTATCTACTCTAGCAGCTCTAGCCAAAGGATTTTTATTTATTTTTTCAATATAATTTTTTTTGCCTACAATTATTCCACACTGAGGGCCTCCTAAAAGTTTGTCTCCAGAGAATAAAGTGATATCTGCCCCTTCATTTACACTTTCAAGAATTGTTGGCTCATAAGGGAGTTCAAAATCGGTTGAATCCAAAAAATTCCCAGAACCAATATCATGAATAATTGGTATGTTATATTTTTTACCTAATTTACTTAATTCTTTTATTTCTACTTCACTTGTGAATCCTTCAATTTTATAGTTAGATTTGTGAACTTTTAAAATTGCCATTGTTTTTTCAGTAATATTGTTTTCATAGTCTGTTAGATATGTTTTATTTGTTGTGCCAATATCTACTATTTTTTGGCCAGACATTTTGATTATTTCAGGTATCCTAAATCCTCCTCCTATCTCAATAGATTCTGATCTAGAAACTAATATTTCTTTATTTTTACCAAGAGCACTTAAGCAAACTACAAGGGCCATAGCTCCATTATTAAATACTGTGGATGATTCACATCCAGTCAAAAGTTCTAATAATTCTGAGGTTTTACTTGTCCTTGACTGTCTTTTTTTTGTATTTATATTTATTTCCAAGTCAGAATAGTTAGAAATAAGATTATATATTTTTTTTGAAATATCTTTTGGTATTGGAGATCTTCCTAAATTGGTGTGCAGAATTACTCCTGTACCATTAATGACTATTTTTCCATCATTGGTTAACAAATTTTTAACTCGTGAAAAAATTTGATTTTTCAGATCAGTTATTGAAAGCTTTAATTGAGGATTATTTTGAATTTTTTTTCTAAACGATTTTAATTCAAAGTTTATAATTTTTTTTAGTATGTCTAGCCTTACGTCTAAAGTAGAAAACTCATTAGACTTAAGTAACTCTGTCATACTAGGAATGTTTTTTAATTCCATAAGAATTTGTTTTAATAAATATTATTACTCTTTTTTTCTATCATAGGAATTGAATGAAAAGAAGAAAGAGTTTATATTGGTTTAAGCTTTTTATTTAATAGTTACAAAAACTTACAACATTGGAGAAAATAATGGCAACTCAAAGTTACAAAGAAGTTAATGCAGAAGAATATATTGTTGAAGAAGAGCCATTCTTCATGCCTACATCAGACGAAATTGAAGTATTTCAAGCTGCTTACAATGAAAGAGTACCAATTCTTCTAAAAGGACCAACAGGTACTGGTAAAACTCGATTTGTTGAATATATGTCTTGGAAAATAAATAATAACGAAAACAAAGTTAAAGATATACCTCTTGTGACAGTAGCCTGTCATGAAGATCTTACTGCCAGCGACTTAGTTGGAAGATATTTATTAGATGCTAAAGGAACCAAATGGATTGATGGGCCTCTAACAAGAGCCGTAAAATCAGGAGGAATATGTTACTTAGATGAAGTAGTTGAAGCTAGAAAAGATACAACTGTCATTATTCATCCATTAACTGACCATAGAAGAACATTAAGTATTGATAAACTCGGGCAAGTTATTCAAGCAGATGATGGATTTTTGTTAGTAGTTTCATACAACCCTGGTTATCAAAATGCTGTGAAAGATTTGAAACATTCTACAAGACAACGATTTGTTGCTATAGAATTTGATTTTCCTGATGTAGAACGAGAAACAAAAATCATTTCTCATGAATCAGGTATTGAAGAAGGTATTTCTAATCAATTAGCTGTTTTAGGACAAAAAATAAGAAACTTAAGAGAGCATGGTTTAGAAGAAGGTGCTAGTACTAGATTATTGATTTATGCTGCTCGCTTGATAAAACAAGGAATATCTCCTAAACGAGCATGCCAAGTAGCTTTGACATGGGGAATAACTGATGAGGTACAAATTCAAGAAACTGTTGATCAAATAGTTTCTTCAATTTTTGAGTAAGATTTGAATCAAGAAAAGTACAAAACCCTAAAAAAACTAATTGATGGAAGAACTTCTGAAAAAAATATTTTTGAAGAGAGTGAATTAATGGTAGCTGCTGTTAGTATCTTAATTGAAAAGGATAATCCTGATTATCCAATCTATATGATAAAAAGAGCTGATGAAGGAAAGCATGCATTAGAATGGGCTTTTCCTGGAGGAAAAATGGAAAAAACAGATTTGGATCTAAGCCATACTGCTACTAGAGAAACAAATGAAGAAATAGGTGCAGATATCAAAGATTTTGAGCTTTGGGGAGAATTAGAACCAGTAATGACTCTTGGAACTGGATGGGCGATTCAACCTTTTGTTGGTGAAATATCTCATAACCCTTCCTTAAATAAAAATGTTGAGGAAGTAGAAGAAATTGTTAAAATTCCTCTATTTGAACTAATTAAAGAATCAAATAAAAGATACGTCTCTTTTACAAGAGATGAAAATAGAATTGATTCTAGGGCATATGCTTTTGAAGATAAGTTAATATGGGGAGCTTCAGCAAGAATGATAATGCAAATTTCTGATCTTTTGAGCAAGAAGGTGAAAAATGGATAACATTTCAAAATACACTTCAGAAAAAATAAAAAGATTATTAAAAGCATATCCAGAAGATCTTTCTAAAAAATATTTAGAATCAAGACAAGTCCTTGAAACAAAGTTACCTGAAGAAATTCTTTCTCAATGGGAGAATATTGGATTAGATATAGCACAACTTTCTTCAAGATCTTGGGAACCATCATTGTCATATTTTTCTTCTTCAGTCAAAGTTCAACAATATTTGCCTTCAGGTCAATTTTTAGGCTGGTGTAAATCTGGATATACACTATCTAAAGATTCTAATAAAATATCTGAAGCCTTTTTGAATGCCAGTTCTCAAACTATGGTGAGATTGAGACCAAGGTATATAGAAGAATGGGTTAATAGAGTAACTAAACTTCACAAAGGAACATGGAAATCAACAAATCTAACCTGTAAATTATTTGAGTATACTCCGATAATTCTAGAAACACTGACATTTGATCAATTTTGTAAGCTTTCTGATTTTATGGAAATTTTATCTAATAGATCTTACGACTTAGCCAATGAAATCCTTGAGTCATCTTTGGAAATCTATTCTTTAAGCTTTCAAGAAATTGATGAGTTGATTCATTTGTCTGTTCTTATAACTGAAAATGAATGGAGAGATATAAAGCCTACCTATGAAATTATAAAAGATCAAATATCTAAATTACCTAATGCACATACAAAAATAACATTTGATATGACCAGAAGAATGCATGGACTTTCAGGGTTTAAAATCTCTGAATTTTTACAATTACTAATAAGGACGTTATCTTTAGCAAATAAAAATGATAACGACCAAATCCTGCAAATGACACAACAAGTTGTAAATAATGTACCAGTTGCTACTTTAGATTTCTTAAAAAACATACCAAGGCTGCTAGATACATTGGATATTGATCAATTAGACCAGTGGAAGTCTCAAGGAATTAGACTTGCAATTGACCAAGATACAAATACTGCTCCTGCTACACAATTTTTTAAGTTACAATCTAAAGAATCTCAAGACCTGATTGATAGAATTTCTTCAAGCGTAGAATTGTCTAGAATTAAGGACTTAATGAAACTATACTGCACAGCTCTATCTGGAGAAGATGTTTTAGTTTCTGGATCAAAAAATATAACTGAAAAAAATATTGGATGGGGAGAATCTGATTTAGCAACCTCAGATGGAAAGACTATATATTTGCCAGATGTAATAAAAAGATACAACAAAAAAGATGAAAATTTCAACTTTTATAAAGTTTTGGCATCTCATCAACAAGCACTTACTGAATATGGAAGCTATAAATATGATCATAATTTAGAACCTATTAATCCAAAATCAAACGCAATATTTAAAGCGCTATTAAAACAAATCAACGATTCTGATGAGGATCATGCAACAAGAATTGCAAAAGTTTTAAGAGGTTCATATCCATTCAAACATGACCCTACATTAGCGGACGATATTTTTAGTATAGTCGAGGAATATAGAGTTGATCAATTAATTCTTAAAAGATACCCAGGACTTAGAAAATTTTACAAAAAAGTTCAGTTAGAAGAACTTGAAAACAGAAAAAATAAAGACAGTGAAAGCGACAAAAAACGAAGAGAATTATTTGTTGAGAAAGTTTTACGTTTTACTCTTGGTGATGATGATAGACATGTTCCAAAAGGAACAAAATCAAAATTTGAAGAAATAGTTAGATATCTAATGACATTATCAAAAATTTCTAATGACAAAGTAAAATCTGTTGAAGACTCAATGGCTGTTTCATTTAGATTATTTTCACTTATTAGAGATATAAAAAATGATGATATTGAATCAGATGAAGCACAAGAAGAAGCAGATGAAATTAAAGATGAAGACTTAGATGATTCAGATGATAAATTTGAAGATGAAGAAATTGTGAATGATATGATTTCATATTTTTCTGGAGGAGAAGGTGAAGCAGGAGAAGGAGAAGAATCAGAGGAGAGTTCAATTAATCCTCCTGATGAAGGTGATTATCAATCACCTGATCCTGTTGAATACCAAGGTGATTTTAAGCCTGAATTAGGACAACTTCTTACAGAAATGCTAACTGTGAGCGGTGACGAAATGCAGGGAGAAGGAGAAGAGATGGAAGGTTTGACTCAAGAACAAATAGAAGAGTTGATTCAAAATTCTCCAGATTTAGAAACAAAAGAGTCTGATGAAAACCAAGAAATGACAGAAACTCCAAATCAAGAATTGTTAGAAAATCTAATGAAAGAACTTAAGAATAGAGATGTGGATAACAATTCCTTTACTGGTGGTGAACCTACTCATGTTGATGAAGACGGAGGCCCTTTAGAAGCAAAAGAACCTGATACATTTACTTATGATGAATGGGACTTTAGAGATGTTGAATATAAGCCTAATTGGTGCTTACTTCATGAAAAAAAACTTCCAGATGGTGAAGCAAACTTTTATAGAGAAACACTTACTAATAATTCAAATCTTGTTCATCAAATTAAGAAGCAATTTGAATTATTTGTTCCAGAACAATATAGAAAACAAAAACGTCTTGAAGATGGAGAAGAAGCAGATTTAGATGCAGGAATAGAAGCTCTTATAGATCTAAGATCTGGAGTAACTCCTGATGAAAAGATTTATTGGAGAAGAAACAAAACGGAAAGATCTGTGGCCGTCGCATTATTAATTGATATGAGTGCATCTACAGCTGAAGCAATTGATGATAGTACTAAATCTAGTTCAGATGACTGGGGTGCTCCTGATGATCCTGTGGAGTATATGGTATGGCTTAGATCAAGAAGGGCAGAAGGACTTAGAAGATCTTATAAAAGAATTGTTGATGTCGAAAAAGAAGGAATAGTATTAATGGTGAACTCCCTAGAAATGCTAGGAGATGATTATGGTATTTATGGTTTTTCTGGATATGGAAGAGAAAATGTTGAGTTTTATACTATAAAAGATCTTGATGAAAAATTTAATGATTCTATATCTGGAAGAATAGATAGAATTGCTCCTTTACACGCTACAAGAATGGGTCCTGCAATAAGACATACTATTACTAAATTAGAAAACCACGAAGCAAGATCTAGGATTCTTTTTCTTGTAACCGATGGAAGGCCTCAAGATAGAGGTTATTCAAGAGAAGGTGTAGAGAAGGAATATGCAGTATATGATACTAGACAAGCTTTAATTGAAGCAAGACAAAAAGGAATCACTCCATTTTGTCTTACTGTTGATAAATCAGGACATGATTACCTTAAAACAATGATGGATGATTTACCATATGAAGTTTTATCAGATATTTCTATGTTGCCTGCTAGACTTCCTGAATTATATCGAAAGATTTCTACTTAAAAAAAGATAGGATTTTGTCAGCCCATTCTTTTTCTATCAGAATAACGTCTTTTGTTTCTGCTGCTACTGCAAAATAACCAGTATCTTCTTCATTCAAATTACCGATACTTATTGAAGTGTTATAAAGAGTATTTACTCCAAATTGATCCCTTGAAATAGTTTTTATATCAACATATGGCGCATCTAATCCTAGTCCATATTTTGAATAGTCTTCAGCAAACATCATATTCAACTGTACTGAATTTAATATATTTAAATCAGAAAAATCTATTAGAAAATTTAAAATAGGTTCAGGTTTAACTTTTTCATCTCCTAGACAAGGAGAACTTGATAAAGGAATATAACAAGCAAACCAATCAGTTCCCTTTTTGCTGAAAGCTTTTATAATCTCACCATTATTAATCAATACAACTTCGACTACTTCCTCTGTGTTGATTTTATTCATCCATTTTGGATAAGGAGGTTCCTCAACAAGTCTTGTTAAAACATTTTTCCATGTTGCATCAACCATAACTAATTTTTCATCTCCCTCAAGATAAGCATAATTATTAGTTAAATCTGGAGTTTCATTTCCTATGAACAATGTTCTTTTATCTCCACTATCAAGAAAAATAGATATTTCTGTTGCAGGATTGTCTAATCCATACTTAGCCTTATCATCTATATTTTCTGAAATAGTTCTATATAGCTTAGGTCCTTGTAAAAGATCAATAATTCCTCCCCATCTATATGAATCTGCAGGAATTCCATTAAGTTGATCAAAATACCAAATATTATCTTGTAGATGCCAACTAAGTTTTTTGGAGTTATTCGTGATTGAAATATTTCTAATATCTCCTGAGGATATTCTGTAAAAGTATGAAATATCTACTTCTTCTTTTTCTTCTCCAATATCAGATTGAAATATAAGAACACCGAGAACAGAAAACCAGGATAGAAGAATTATTAAAATTAATGTAATTCTTAGGTTCATTTTATCTTCTTCGCCACCAGCTAATAAAGCCTCCAATTGTAACTAGAGTTGGCATCAAAAGCCAACCACTCCATCTTATAAAATCTCTTTCACTTTTTGTTAAAACTAATTCTCTATACGCTTGTGTTTTTGGTCTTATTGAAATCAATTCAAAATCTTTAGCAAGCCAGTTAATACTATTTATAAAAAGATCACTGTTTTTTGCTGAACCAGAATATTTGTTAGATGCAAAATCCGTGTCTCCAACAACGACTATTGAAGTTTGTGCAATAGTTCCATCTTCTTTTTCTATTGGAGTTTTACCTAACTCTGAAATAGCTTCTACGGCTAAAATTGTTGGAAATGGTCCTAAAATGTCAGTTTCTACATCATACCTTAAATCTTCTACATCAGAGACTTTTTGAGCCCAGCTTTCTAATGTAGTAAACGCTAGTGGAACATGCTTGAGATAAGGTTCTCCATTTTCAGAAACTGGAACTGTATCAGGACTTATAGTTGATGCCAAAAAAGACGAACCTGGTAGGTAAAGAACATCAAAATCAGTTGTTATCTCATGAATTGGCAATTGTCCATTTGTCTTTTTTATTTGCAAATAATTAGGCTTAGGAGCAACAAAGCTTGCCATGTCAAAAACTGTTCCTTCTCCAACTGCTACTCCATATTTATATAGAAAGGTTTTTACACCATCAGGTGTGGATTCTGGTTCTATTAACATTAGCAAAGTACCACCTTGCCACAAATATTCAGAAATTATTGCAGAGTCTTGTAGTGTGAAATCTGATTCTGCTCCTGCAATTACGACAACTGCAGGAATATTATTTTCTGATAAAAGAATAGCTAATTCTTGAGATGTAGATGAAAGAACTTTATAGTTTTGAGCTAGTAAATCTGTATATATTAATCCCATCCCTGATGAGTTTGGATCAAAGTCTGTTATGTTTCTTTCCCCATGTCCTGTTAGAAATATAACTTGTTTTTGTTTTATTTGGTTTACGATTAATAATCCTGTAATAATATCTTGTTCTGTAAATACATTTTCCTCTATATCTGGATTTCTTCCTGGAATTATTTGAGATCTTCTAGAATCCATTGCTTCAACAACTATAGAAGGGAATGTGTTTACGCCATAATTTGAAGCTGCATTTGGATCAAGTTCAGGATCAATTTTTTCATAATCTAGGCTGACTTTTTTTGATCTACGCTTAAATTCAAGTAATAGGTCTTCAGTTGCTCGCCAATCAGCATTTTTTTCAGGTGTATTTGTGGCCATAAAAACAGTAATTTTTACATCTTCATTTAAATTTCCTATAACCTTAATTGCTTGATCTTCAAGTATAAATTGTTTGGTTGCAGTAGTATCTATTCTCATCCATTCTGGAGAATCTGGTCTTCCTGATAACCAAAATAACAATGCATTTAAAATAATAATTAAGCTTAATGATGCAAGGAAAATTATAGATGTATTTATTCCATATCTTCCTCTTCTGCCAAATATAAAAAATATTATATTTCTCCATGAGATAAAACCAATTAATAAACTTAGAATTATTCCTGCTAACATCATCCAAAGCCCAATTATTGATATGTCTCTAAAAAATATCCAAACAAAAAATCCTAATAAAACAGATGAAATAGAAGCAAGAACCATTCCTTGTCTTATAGATGTTATATTTTCTTTGATTTCATCAAAAAGTTTTTTGAAATTAAACTTTGTAGATTCCATAGATGGTCTTTTATTATCCATACTCATATTATCTCCATCTCCTAGATTCTAAAATTACAATAGTAAGTAGTAAAAATACTATTGTTACAGATAAGTAAAAGATAACATCAACAAGTGAAAAAATTCCTCTAGAAAAATCTGCAAAATGTCCACTTTCAGCAACTCCTAATGATCCTAAGTCGAAAACTGAAAAGGAAGCTCCTAATTGTAAAAAGCTTAGTATTTCGCTACCCATTCCTGTAACTCGATTTGAAATGAAATCAATAATAGTCAAACTAGTTAATATCCCAGATCCAACTATAAGCCCAACAATCTGATTTGGTGATAAAGACGAAGCAAATAATCCTATAGCAAGAGTAGCAGAAGAATAAAGAAGTAAACCAAATATCCCATTAAGTAATGGGCCTGTATCTGGGTCTCCAAAAATATATAAAAGTACTACAAAATATAAAGAAAAAATTATCATTACAAAGACTGTTGTAAGAGATGCAAAAAATTTACCTAAAACTACTTCAACTTCCTTTACCGGTGATGTAAGCAGTAATTCTAATGTACCTAATTTTTGTTCTTCTGCAATAAGTCTCATGGTAATGGCAGGAGACATAAATATCATAAAGAATGTTGCTCCAGCTAAGTAACCTCTAATAGTTGCCTCCGAAAATGCGTCAGAAACAGACGCTACGAAAAAAAACCCAGTTATTGCTAAATATGCTGCTGAAACAATATAAGCCATAGGTGAAGCAAAATAAGTCTTTATTTCCTTCATAAGTATTATGTATATATTTTTCATAATTAGTTCTCTTGTGTAAGTTGTAAAAATATTTCTTCTAGGGTCATTGGTAATGGAGTAAGATTTCTTAATCCCCATCCATTATCAACTATTGATTTTGCTATTACTTCTGCTGAATTTTCATTAGTTTTTGCATCTACGACAATAGGTAGAAAATTTTCTTTTTTCCCTTGATCTATTTGCTCAGCTCTCGAATCAGACCTTACATCAATAACAGAATCTATTTTTCTTAGAGTAGAAATAATAGATTCAATTTTTGTTCCTGAAATTCCAACTTCAATTCTTTCAGTACCAGATAACCTATTTGATAGGTTTGCAGGTTTATCATCTGCCACTATTCTTCCATCAGATATTACTAAAACTCTTGGGCAAATTGCTGAGACTTCAGGAAGTATGTGTGATGAAATCAATAAAGTATGAGATTCCCCAAGTTCACTAATTAGCTCTCTTGTTTCTACTACTTGAATTGGGTCTATTCCAATTGTCGGTTCATCCATAATCAAGACATCTGGTTCATGCAAAATCGCTTGTGCTATACCTGTTCTTTGCCTATATCCTTTTGATAATTTTCCAACATGTGTATTTCTATAGTCTCCCAGTCTTACATGATCAATAACTTTATCTATTCTTTCATTGATCCATTTTTGATTCATGCCTCTAATTTTCCCCATATAACTAAGGTAATCAGTTACAGTCATGTCTAAATATAAAGGCACCGTTTCTGGGAGATATCCAATGTGCCTTCTTGCATCAAGAGAATATTTAACAGTGTCATAACCACTTACGGTTATATTTCCTGAAGTTGGAGGCAAATATCCAGTGATACTTCTCATTG
>CETH01028046.1_pt1 | contig 23186 bp, 16 predicted proteins | sample 361461 | NCBI WGS metagenome assembly CETH01 (sample SAMEA2622695, study PRJEB7988) | marine metagenome | isolation source: saline water (ENVO:00002010), including
CTTCCGTCCTCGAAAGAAGGCTGGGGTATTTCTGTCATGGAAGCTGCGGCTTGCGGGACGCCCTCTGTAGCGAGCGACGCCCCCGGGCTTCGCGAATCTGTTCTTGACGAAGTGACGGGTTTGCTAGTGCAGCATGGTGATGTCGGAGCGCTAGCTGAAGCGATCGAAGCACTGGTCTCTGATGCTAAGCAGAGGCAGAGGATGTCCGATTCTGCTCGGGAGTTCGCTGAGAGCTTTTCCTGGAATGTTTCGGCCCGCAGGTTTGAAATCGTGCTTGGTCGGGTGTCCGGTCTAACTAACAATAGAGTAGGGTCCTAGAAAGCGTTGTTCCGGCGTGATGTGTTCAAGGCTGGTCACTTCAACTGAAAGTTGACGCTAGCGGAACATGTACTTCAGCGGGAGCGCTGTTGTCTATTACTCTCGGAGCTTGTCGCGTTCGAGGTGATTGGGTAGGCTTTTTCGCGTTTTCTGAACTAGTCTAGGATTCGCGGGCAAGCTGAAGCCGCCTGCGCCGGAGTTGATCTTGGGTACAACACTCTTCACTTCTGAATCGGTGACAGAAGGCCATCCAGATAAGATGGCCGACCAGATTTCAGACTCGGTGCTTGACCATATGCTAGCCCAGGATCCGAACTCGCGTGTGGCTTGTGAGACCCTTGTAACGACCGGACTTGCTCTTCTTGCTGGCGAGGTCACGACAAAAGGTTATGTGAACCTTCCGGAGGTGGTTCGCGGTACATTGGGTAGAATCGGGTATAACGACTCCGCTTGTGGTATCGATGCGGCGACATGCTCGGTGCTCACCAGTCTAGACCCTCAGTCTGATCATATCGCGATGGGTGTCGATCATGGTGGTGCAGGTGATCAAGGGATGATGTTTGGCTATGCGTCAGACGAGACACCGGAACTTATGCCACCAACAATCCAATATGCTCATGCGCTCACCCGGCGACTTGCACAAGTGCGGCACAATGGTGAATTGCCGTGGGTGCGCCCGGATGGAAAGTCTCAGGTGACCATAGAGTTCGATTCTGAGAATAGGCCAGTTCGTATTCACACAGTCGTGATAAGTACTCAACATGACGAGAAGGTGTCGCATGAAGAGATAGAAGCAGAGATCTTGGACAAGGTGGTTAGGCCGACTCTTCCGGAGAGCCTTTACGATCCCGAGGACTGTGCGCATCACGTGAATCCCACCGGCCTGTTTGTGATCGGAGGCCCACATGGAGATGCCGGTCTTACGGGAAGAAAGATCATCGTAGATACATACGGTGGTATTGGTAGGCACGGTGGTGGGGCGTTTTCGGGAAAGGACGCTACCAAGGTGGATAGGTCGGCTGCGTACGCGGCGCGGTGGGCAGCGAAGAATGTAGTCGCCTCTGGCCTAGCAAGTCGTTGCGAAATTCAATTGGCTTATGCGATTGGCGTTGTTGAACCAGTATCAGTTCACGTAACTACGTTCGGTACCGGAGAGTTCTCGGATGAAGCTCTTTCAAAGGCGGTTTCTGAAGTCTTCGACTTTCGTCCACGATCGATAATAGAAGTCTTAGGCCTAAGGAATCCGATCTTTACCCCCACCGCGGCTTACGGTCATTTCGGTCGGGAACCCGAGATGAAGATCCCGGATGTTAAGAAAGCTGAAGATGAGGTGCTTTTCTTCCCTTGGGAGGAAACGAACCGCGTGGAAGATCTCAAAACGGCAGTGGGAGTCTAACGGGAAGCACGTCGTAAGAGCTTGGGAGAACCCCTGAGCCATTGGGGAGTATTGAAGTTCAAGGGTGAAGTTTTTTCAAGCTTCACCGAACGAATCGCATCCCCTTTGGAGGAGCCGAACTAGTGCTGGTTGAAGTCAGAGTTCAGAGTCTCGCACTGGATCGAAATACGAACACGCCTGTTGTGATCCTCCAAGAACTAGATGGTGACAGGGTGTTGCCGATATGGATCGGACCGGCGGAGGCCAGCTCCATTGCGATGCGACTGGCAGATATGGATAGCCCAAGACCACTAACGCATGACTTGTTCTGTTCATTGTTGGGTAAGCTTGGGGGCACCGTTACGAAGGTCGTGATCACCGAGGTGCAGGAGAGTACGTATTATGCCGAACTGGTCATAACACGGAATGGAGAAACGATCACTGTGGACGCCCGTCCTTCGGATTCGATCGCAGTTGCTTTGAGGTCAGGTGCGTGCGTCATGGCTGACGACTCACTACTCGAAATCGCAACGATTGAGATTGCCGAGGACGAGTGTGTCTCGGATGCATCACCGATGGTCGAGCACATCGAGCTTGGTTCCCAAGACAAGAAAATAGGGCCCGAGGAACTCAAGGAGCATCTGCGCCGTCTCAACCCCGAGGATTTTGGTCGCTTTACTCTCTGAGCCCGGAGGAGTCGTCCGATGGGTGATAAAGGACGTTGCGAAGGCGTGCAGTGACATCGGAATTGTTACGATGTTTTTGATCGTTCTCTTTATGCCGCCTGAGGTGCTAGCCCAGCAGGTGATTATGCGGGGGACAGCTTTTCTCGGCGATACTGCGATGTCGGATGGCACCGTCGTCCTGCATCACCTGACTCAGGGGACGCAAGGGGAGTTGGATTCTACAAAGCTTGGGAGAGATGGTGCTTTCCGATTCAGTCTGCCAAGGGAGCCTGATCCGATATTAAGCGACATCTTCTTTGCATCGATTCGGCACAATGGCGTCCTGTATTTTGGTCCAATGATCCGGTCCGCAGAAGAGCTGGATTCTGTGTACCGAGTGAGCGTCTACGATACGCTGGTAGCTAGGCCCGAGGGCTTTCCCGTCGCGATTCAGTCTCGCAGTGTCTTTATTGAGCCTGATTCCTCAGGCTGGCGTGTTACTGATCTTTTTGAACTCCGCAACGACGAAGGACAGACTATCGTTGCTAGGCCTGGTGGAGACACGTGGCGCCATCGGATGCCGGTTGGCATACGTTCAGTTGAAGTCGGAGAGGGAGAGGTCTCTGCAGACGCAGTCCGTTATCAAAATGGAGAGGTTATTGCGAAGGCTGCCCTCCCACCCGGAGGAAGGCTTTTTGTAGTCAGGTATGAGGTCGATTCACTCTTTATGTCACTGCCTGTGCGAGCTGGAACGGAGCGCCTAGACGTGCTGATCCGTGAACCGGCTCCGACGGTGGCGATCGACGGCCTAGATTTCATAGAGAGACAAGAATTCGAGCCCGGATCGACGTATCGAAGATTTGCAGGAGCGGATTTGTTAGGCCCGGTGGTCACTATTGTAAAGACTGAAGAAGTCAGGTCTCCCCATGTGGAGTGGGTGGCAGTTTTGCTAGGACTCACGCTTGTGGTCGTGGGAAGTATCGTACTCCGGCCTCGAAGCCCGAATGAATTAGTCGCTTTGCGCGTTGAGAGTAGACAACAGCTAATGCTGGAGGTTGCCAGACTCGATGAGGACTTTGACGGCAGGGGGGGGGGCTCAGAGTCTGAACGAAAGAGCTACGAGAGGCGTAGGGCGGAGCTTCTTCGAACGATTCGGGAGCTGAGCTGACGTATGGCTTCCGTTACTACACCGGCTGTGCTCCTGCGGGCCCACGACTACGGTGATTCCAGTCGGATTCTTCGATTTTACACTAGGGCGCATGGGCTAGTGAGTGTGGTAGCCCGGGGGGTTCGTGGTCGGAGTGGAAAAGGCGTAGCGACGCTGGCAACGTTCGCTTCAGGGGACCTTGTAGTCTACATGAAGAGAAATCGTGAACTACATAATATGAAAGAGTTTACGTGTTTAAAATTGAGGAGTGAATTGGCTACCCAGATGTTGGCGTTTTCCGCAGCATCTGCGGCAGCCGAATTGGTTCTGTCGCATGCGGAGGCAGACGCGCAACCAAGGGTTTTTGACACGTTGGAGGCGGGGCTTGATGCGCTGTGTAATACTGAAAGCCCTTCGCTTCTTCCGGGCACTGCGCTATCGGTGCTCTGGACGATAACTCACTCCTTCGGTTTTGCCCCTCAACTCGATAACTGCGTCCGATGCGAGGAACCTCTATTTGAGGACGAGTTGGGGCGCTTTGACTTTGCAGCTGGTGGTATGCGGTGCATGCAATGCTCTGAAGATAGTGCGGGGCCTCGCGTGGGACCGATCGCAAGGAGTCAGCTGGAGGACATGATATCCGGACAGGTTCCGGTGGGCTTAAGCCACACCAGGCGTCACCTGGGACTGGTGTCTGACTTCATCGCCTATCATGTGCTTAATAAGCCCCTGAAGTCACTGCGTTTTCTCGGGAGTGCCTTGCCGCCAGAAGATGAAGTAGGGCCGGAAGTTGGCTAGTCTAATTTTGGGCACTGCAGGGCATATCGATCACGGAAAGACCGAACTGGTTCGAGCTCTGACAGGGACAGACACTGATCGGCTAAAAGAGGAGAAGGAGAGAGGGATCACCATTGAGTTGGGATTCGCCGAGCTGACAGGAGAAGGTCGGCCGCATTTCGGGGTGGTTGACGTGCCGGGTCATGACGCTTTCGTGCGCGCTATGGTGGCGGGTGCTGCTGGGATGGACGTGGTTCTTCTAGTCGTTGCAGGCGACGAGGGGGTTATGCCTCAGACCCGAGAGCATTTAGCCATCGTGGAGCTCTTGGCTGTTCCGGAACTTGTAGTAGCTATTACGAAATCCGACACGGCTGATGCAGAGTGGCTGGACCTAGTGGAAGCCGACATAGAGGATGTGCTTTCTGCGACACGATACGCTGATGCCACGTGTGTGCGCACTTCTGCCTTGAAGGGGACGGGCCTCAGTGAGCTCATCGACGCTCTGTCAGTTGCTGCGGGTCGCGTCCAGGAGTCCGATCAGGATGATCTTGCTCGGCTTCCCCTCGACCGTGTTTTCACCATACAAGGGACCGGAACAGTCGGAACTGGCACCTTGTGGAGCGGGATTATTGAGACCGGAGCTAATGTGCGGATCCTTCCCGAAAACCTTGATGCTCGAATAAGGAGCATAGAGGTCCATGGACGTTCTAGTGAACGTGCGGAGGCAGGTGATCGGACGGCGATCGCACTTACCGGAGACGGGGGTGATCGTGAAAGAACATCACGTGGAGCAGTGGTCGTAACCCACTCGGGATGGACACCGACCTGGATGCTGACGACCCGCATTCAACTTGTTGCTGACACTGATTGGAAGCTTGAGCACAATCAGCGAGTGCACGTCCATCACGGTACCACAGAGGTCCTCGCTCGATGCGTGCTCCTAGAAAGGACCCCACTTGACGCTGGCGTTTCGGGCTGGTTGCAACTCCGCCTCGAAGAGCCCGTTGTAGCGCGTGCTGGAGACCGTTTGGTTATTCGAGCATACTCTCCAGTAACTACCATAGGAGGCGGGATTATAGCTGAACCGTTTCCGTTGAAACGCAACTACATCAATGCCGAACAGCGGGCGCAACTAGATCAACTTATAGATGGATCTCTTCGGGAGAGGGTTAAGGCATGGGTAGAGTTGGCTGGTTGGACTGGAGGCATAGAGGCGAACCTCCCGATATTCGTGGGTGCTTCACCGTCGGCGTGTCGGGCTGCAGTTGACTCGATCATAGGTTCAGGGGCGATGCGGGCCGGTCCTTACCTAGTGGATGATAGTGTGATTGGAGTAGCTGAGGCACGAGTGCTTGACGCCGTAGATGTCGGACATAGGGAGGACCCACTCCGTGTAGCCATCCCGCTTTCGCGGATCAGGTCAGAACTCCCTGGGTGGGCACCATCAGAGCTAGCGGATGCGATAATAGACAGCTTGTGTAGAACTGGCACTCTAGAGCGGGCAGAAGGTGGTGTGCGCCGTGCCGGTTTTCGACCCGAGCTGACAGTAGACCAGCAGGAAGCCTCTGAGAGGTTGTACAAGCTTCTCGCATCGAAGGGACTGGCCGCTCCATTTGCCCAAGACCTACCGGATGATCTATTAGGACGTAAGGATTTTTGGCCAATCCTTCGCCATTTAGAGTCCGTGGGGAGGTTGACCCTAGTTGCGGACGGGCTCTACGTGTCGACTGTTGAAATCAACGGGGCCATTGAACTTATCCGTAGTTCGCTTGCGGGCTCTGATGGTCTTGGGCCTGCTGACTTTAGAGATGCTCTTCCGGTGTCGCGGAAGCATTTAATCCCTTTGTTGAATTTCTTCGATGGAATCGGCGTCACTATCAGGTCTGCGAAAGGGAGATCCGTCCCTGAGGTATGAGCATTTATTATCAAGATGGTCGACGACCGTGCCCTAGTTGGGTCTGCGTCGGAACCGGGCTTAGGGGTAGTATGTATCTCTACCAGTGGATGAGTTGTTTAGCAGCTTGACCCCATTCAGACTCAGGCCGTAGTATCCATCGGGCATGCTTTCCTATGGCCGTTCATCAGTGGAGCGCGATTGACACTTAGCTACTGCACATTTGCTGTGTGGAGGTCTTGATGAGACGCTTTATTCGCGTTCTCGTTGTCCTCCTTGCCCTAGTATGCACTGCCGAATCCATTACGGCCCAGGACATGGCATCTGGTGAGCGGGAGAGGGCGAAGAACGGATTCCAACTTGGTCAGAACTACCCGAACCCGTTTAACCCGGAGACCACGATTCCCTTCGCCCTTGGTGAAGAGGTGTTCGTCGACGGGAGGCCGGCTGTTGTCTCTATAAGAATCTTCAATGTGCTCGCCCAACTGATAAATCATCCGGTGGCTCTCAGTCACCCGACCGGAGAAGGCATGCCAGTCGATCGCCTCGAATATGCCCAGCCCGGAGAGTTTGAAGCATTCTGGGACGGAAGAGATCAAATGGGTCGCCAGGTGGCGTCCGGGGTCTACCTGATGCAGATCAGTGTTAATGGTCTGAGGCCTCTGACACGCAAGGTCATTGTTATGAAATGACGAGTTAGCAGAAACGAGTTTCAGGATCTACTCAAGCGGGCGACTCCAGTCGGAGCGTCCGCTTTCTCATAGGAAGCCGAGCTTCAGCCCGCTCACTCAGATGACTAGTTTTCATGCATGGCATACGACCTCATTGCACTTCTTAAGTCGGGTGTAACCCCGTTATATCTCGCCCCCCAAGCCGGCGTGAGCGAGTCACCATTCAGGCGGTTATGCCGTCGGTTCGGGGCCGACATCCTAGTAAGTGAATTTGTGAGTGCGGCCGGTATTGTACAAAACAGTAAGCGCTCTCGGGACTATTTGCGCTTCGATGAAGCCGAGCGTCCGATTGGCATCCAGATCTTTGGTGCAGATCCTGTGCTGATGGGAGATGCGGCGGCGTTCGTTGCCGAAGTCTTCAGCCCGGACTTCATCGACATAAACTTCGGTTGCCCGGTTAAGAAGGTAGTAAAGAGAAATGGCGGTTCAGGTTGCCTTAGGGACCTTGATCTCGTCGAGGACATAATTCGCGCCGTGGACGACGCGACTAGTCTTACCACTACGGTAAAAATCAGGAGTGGATTCACTGAGAATACTCGTGACCCGGTCGGGATTGGGTTACGGTGCGAGCAGGCGGGTGCCCAAGCGATATGTCTCCACCCCAGAACTCGCTCTGACATGTACTCCGGCCAGGCTCGTTGGTCCGAGATCGCGGCGCTGGTGAAAGCTCTGGAGATACCTGTCGTTGGGAACGGTGACATTAAGAATGGGGAGGACGCGCGGCGCATGCGCGACGAGACAGGATGTGCTGCGATCATGATCGCTCGTGGCTCACACGGAGATCCTTGGATCTTTAAACAGGCGAGGGCGGCGCTTGATGGATTACCAATTTCTTCGGCTCCAGATGTGGTCGAACGGTTCGGTATTTGTTTGGAGCATGCGCGAAACGCGATTGCCTTCGAAGCTAATCCAGATAGAGCGATTATCGATTTCAGAAAGCACCTCGGGTGGTACACGAAGGGTCTTCCTGATGGTCGTAGCCTTCGAACAGAGCTATTCCAAACGACGTCACTTCAGGAGGTGGAGATTCTGCTAGAGACGTATAGGGAGGAACATCTCGACGGACTGCGGCTGTGAACCCTGGAGCCTTTTCAGTGTTAAGTTCAATTCCGATGTTTGAAAGATACTTCACGGTGCGGTTATGAAATCCTTCGGGATCCGCACTCATCGGGGGCGTCACGGTTTCGACGTGTTTGGTGAACGTGGGGCAGCGTGTCGAGGGCTCTAGGACCTCGTTAAACACCTAGAAACTTTTTAGATGCCGATATTGACATGGCTCTGGCTGCCTAAGGTTCTTCCTTAGTAGCCCGTCTCCTGGATTGCCCGCTCGAGGCGGTCCTTGCAGGCGTCGATAATTCGAGCTGGTCCCCCGATCATGCTATCGGGTTAGGGGACGAGAGTTTTAGATAGCTGGTCTCGGAATCGGTTGATCGCTGGCCGTCCGAGGTGAGATTTTCGGCGATCTACGCACGTAGCGGCCCTTCTGGATTCATTCGCGGACGCGGGTTCGACTCCCGCCGCCTCCATTCTTTCGGCGCGACTGGCCGCCGTTCAAGAGCCTAAGCTCCTGGACGGCGGCTCTGTGACAGCCTACTAGATCAGTTGTTGTTCTGCTCGTCTGCTAAGTAGGCTTCTGCTTCTCGCACGCCGTCCAGATCGTCTCTGCCCTGCCACACGTCGAGAAGGGCGCGATAGTACTCGGACGCCGAAGCTATCTGGCCGGTGGCGTTTTGCGCACGTGCCATACCAAGAAGTGAGCGAGGTCTATTAGGCATGCGGAGCAGGGAGGTCTCGAACTGCTCGATAGCGTCTTCGTATCGCCCGAGATCGACCAGAATTTCCCCATACATCTCGAACAGTGGCTTTATCGGGTTAGCCGATCCTCTAGGCGGGGCCATCGGGGTGATAATCTCGACCGCGTCTTCAAAAAAGCCGACGGCCACGTCTGCGTGATTCATCTGGGCGTGAAGTAAGGCGCTTGCCTGATTTGCCATGATCTCTGTGTAGCCACCTTCGCCAGCGTCCACTCTGCGCTTCAACTCCTGTTCGGCCGATCTCAAAGCCTCTTGATCCATTAGGTGATACGCGGAAAGAGCGGTCGCGAGGAGTTCGTGATCGGGAGAGGCTTCGGTCACTTCCTGAATCGACCACTCCTCAGTTTCAACCGTATAGCGGTTTTGAGTCAGGCCCACGGTGTTCACAGCACGTGCCTGACCAGCTTGTCCTCGCGCACCCCCCTCTGAGAAGCCGCCCTCCGTGGACATGGTGTTGATTCGATCTATCCAAAGGCGAGCTTTCTCATAATCTCCGAGCTGGAGATCACCATACTGCCCCCAGTCAAGAGAGTGAATTGCATCCCCCATGCTCTGACCAGGCTTCCAAAGTTCACGCGCCGCGTCATATGCCGATTGGTTATGGCCTGACACTAACTCCCACATCCCATGTTGGATGAAGATGTGAGTAGGCATATGCCTCGCGTGAGAAACCGCTGGTGCGATCTCGGCGAACCGATATGCAGCGTCTAGGGCAAGTGGTGCCATGAGTGGGTTGTCGAATGAATGAATGATATAGTGAACAGCACCTGGATGATCTGGGTTGTCTCTATTGAGGCGCAAAGCGATATCGCCTGCTCGCACGTTTAACCGTTGGCTGAGGTCACGAGTAGCGGCCACAGCACTCAACATCGAAAGGGAGTAGAAGGCTGCTACTTCAGGGTCTTCTGGGTAGGCCTCGTAAAGAGCCTCCATCGCTTCCATATACCCAACGCGTCTCTCAACATGGTCGCCATCGCCCCATAGAATCTCTACAGCATTCAAGAAGCCTTTCTCGCGGGGAGTTGGGGCTTTTGCCAGCCTCGCTTCACGAGTCGGGGCAAGCCGGGCAAGTGTTACGGATGGATCAGTCGCATCCATCTGCGAAACCAGAGGATGGTTGTATGTGAGGGATTCACCCCAATAAGCCATCGCGAAATCGGGATCTATTTCTTGAGCCGCGTTGAACTGTTCACGCGCCTGCTCCCATCCGAAGCTGTGAAGAATCGCCACTCCACGGAGGAAGTGTTGCTGTGCTTCACCACTAGCTGACGTTGGAAAGTCGATCGAACCAACATTCTGGAACTGAGCAAGCGCCGGTGTCGTGATAACGAATGGCGCGGCCAATATTCCCGACAGCATAATGCGTTTGATGATGTTTTTCATGACTCTATACTCCTTCAGATTCGGGCAATTGCTTCGGCCATGTTTTCGATTGCGGTACCGATCATCTGCCGGGAAGTACCCAGGTTCATACGCATGTGACCGGCACCCCCAGTCCCGTAGCTGTGTCCAGGATTTAGATATACCCCCGCCTGGTTTGCGAACCACCGCTGGACAATGTTCTCAGGGGTGACCTGTGTCACTGCCGTTTCATTTTCTCTAGCTGCTATACCTGCTGCGTCGATGGCCTTGGCAAATCCATTAACATCGAGCCAGGCCAGATATGTTCCTTGGGCTTTAGTGTACCGGATGCCCTCGAGTCGTGAATTGATCTCTTTCTCGGCAAAATTATGATTTGCATCGAGGTAGGGGGACAGCTGATCGAACCATTCGTCTCCCTCCGTAAGAGCTGCGTAGTTCGCCTCCATCCCTAATGTGGTTAGGTCGGCGCGGGTGTTCGCACGCACACGCGCCAATAGGGTCGGATTGGTAGAGAAATACCAAGCCACTTTCATCGCCGCGAGGCTGAAGGTCTTGCTAGCTGCTTTAAAAGTGATGCTGTTGTCGACGATCGCTCGGTTGGGGAGGCTCGCAAAGGGTGTGTATTTTTCACCGGCGCTAACGAAGTCACAGTGAATTTCGTCAGAAAGAACCACTGTGTTGTGCTCGAGACAGATCTCGCCCATACGAGTCATGTCATCAGCGGACCAGCAGTTACCTGTCGGGTTCTGAGGATTGCAGAGAATGAACACTTTTGAGCGACGGACTCGACGTTCAAAGTCGTCCCAGTCGATCTGGTAGCGTCCGTCTACGACCTGCATCTCGTTGTCTTCGGCCACATTGTGCGCAAAGCGCACGTCTGTATAAAAGCCGTTATAGGTCGGGGTGTTCATTACCACGCGAGTCCCCGGAGGGGCTAGTGTCTGCAATGCGGCAATGATTCCCGGATGGACTCCCGTAGTCCACACGATGCTCTCCGGATCGATTTCAAGCCCATATCGCCTCATGTTCCAATCGACGACTGCTTGTGAGTAGCGCTGTGGCCTACGCAGGTAGCCCCAGTTTTCGTGAGCACAGCGTTTTGCTAGCGCCTCGGTTATACACGGCGCTGCTCGGAAATCCATGTCGGCGATGCCCATTCCGACCTGGATCCCATCGTACGTAGCCAGCGGCGTGTCCCATTTGATGCAGTCTGTGCCAACTCGATCGTACGGCGAGTCAAAGTCAAAGTCTTCACGTGCACTGCGAATGAGCACTGAAGGCACCTTGGCCATCGCCGGTTCGAACGTCGCAGCGGTAAAGAGTGCGGATGCTCCCGCACCTCTAAGGAAGCTTCTGCGGTCCAGGTCACTGAGTGCCATGACAGGGGCTCCAGAATAGACAGGTCAGGGACGTGGGAAGGTCAGTAACAAAGAGGTGTCTCGCAAGAACGAAACACAGGATTCCTTACATTCTGATGACCCGACTCGTCACTTGGAGGTTAAGCGTAACCTCGATGTGCTTCTGGCATTCGGACCGATCAAGTCGTCACAGTATCAACGGGGGCTGGGTGCCTCGAGCTGCAAGGAGTAGCTCATAGCCGACGGCTGCTCGAAGTCTTCATCTAGTGCAACCTGCTCTAGCACGATTCTATACTCGTCCCATGCCGAGGGGTTGGACATCCAAACTCTAGCCAATACCTCATTGTTCAGGTCTCCGAAAAGAAGAGCCTTGGTCCGATTCTGAGCGTAAGTTTCAGCGAACACGCGATGTTGGTCTGATACAATCGAGTCAGTTGCTCCTCCAACGATTTCAAACAGTAAGGCCTGCGGTTGGCTTTGGGATCCCGCTAGTCGGATGTCTAGCCAAAGAGGGGGATTAGCTTCGGTTATCCCGAGTGTTTCATCACTGTTATCCACACAGCTGGTCAACGCCAAGATTGCTGCTACGGTTGCGAACGCAAAAGTCATCTTTTTCATCGAGCCACTCCATTCCCTTTATGGATCGGAAAGAACCCGGTCCTGTGCATGAGTGAGAGCAGATCACCCAAGTTGTACATTCCGTCGCTGTTGCCTCGGCGGTCTAGTTGCATTCTCTGGGCTGGTAGCAAGCTCGGAGTTCCGAGCAGGTCCTGCACTGCGAGCATTGGATCAACGCTTGGATAGATGGGAGTTCCAGAGTTGTCTACGCCTAATATTTCACTCAAGTAAAGCTCACTCTCGGTGCTTCCTGAGCCTCGTGATGTAGCCTTGAGCTCTAGTTCGAGCACCGGTTGAGAACCTTCAGGGAGGCTTGAGTTATTGGTGCTGTAAATCATGAAACTTGAGCCGGTCGATCCTATGTTTTTCACCAGTGAGAAATCGTTTCCCTCTAGGAGTAGGCGCGCATCTGCAACTTGAGATGCTCCATGCTTAACACCTAACTCTAGGCCTACTACTCTGGGCGGCACATGGGCCACTAATACCCTGCTACCCGTTGGTGAAGTGGGGCTTGACTCAGGTGCTGTGATGGATTGGAAGCCCACCTCTAGCGATCTGTCACTAGAGGTGCCATCCGATTCCTCCCGGGAATCAACTAATAGTGCAGATTCAGATGACGACGAACTGCCTATCGTTCGTCCTAAAACGATGTTTATACCTCTGACTATGTCTACCACATTCAATCGCCCATCGCGATACGTGTCGGCGACCGCAAACGCAAGTGAGCCGGGTTCGGTGCGTCCGAGGTAGAAGTCGATCATCTGAACGACGTCTCCTACATCAATCGTTCCGTTGAAGTCCACGTCGGCGTTGGAAAGACTGTCGGCTAACGTTACCCTAGTGCCGCTTTCTAAGCCGGTGTTCAGGGCGTTCCCGTGTGAGTCAGACACCGCGCCGTCTGAAAGAGCGAGAGGGACTTCGATAGATATCTCTGCAAGGTGCCCCAAAGTTGCCCGTTCGCTTGCGGTCACTCGGATGAACTCACTGTCTATAGATCCCATGTCTTCCCTCATAGGGAATCGATACTCGATGATAGGTCCCTCGCCCTGAGCAATAACGCCCGTACCAGTGGTGCTGAGGAGGATACCTGTAATCGCGTCAGAATCTGAATCTGCTTCAAAGGAGTGCACTAGTCCTAAGACTCTGTTGCTAACAGTGCTGGCGTGGAAAGAAAGCGGGTTCTCTCGAACAACGTTGTCCTGAGTGCCCCACGACAATTGATAGCTTAGCCCAGCGATATTCTCCTTGTTTTCGAGATTGAGGCTTGCAAGCGCAGTGTCGCCTGATGCGTCTAGAGTCATCGATACTGAGAGGATTACATCTGCGTCCGCGATCACTCGCACATCGTCAATGTACCAACCGTCCTTGACTACAGATCCGTCTGTTACAAGACGAAATCGGAAGTAAAAGGACTCAGTTCCAGCGTAATCGTCCATGGTAATGGATTCACTGGTCCAATCATCTTGTTTCCCGGTAAACTGTGCCACTGTATTCCACGCTAGAGCGTCTGAGGAAAACTCGACATAGCCATTGTCCCAACCGTTTTCGATATCGTAACGGGTATCGAACTGTAGAACTGGATTGGAGAATCCAGAAAGGTCGATGGGCATGGAATACATGCTCGAATTCATAAGGTTTCCATAATCACTTCCAGGGCTGTCTGTCCAACTCCACTCGCCCCCGAAAGGGACACTGGAATCCTCAGGGCTGCTTGACTCTGAAGTCCTCGACCATGGAATGTCCAGTTGTTTCCATAGGTCTTCGCTCGCTGCACTTTCTGCACCGTCCGCAAATATCTTCACGACCATACCGGTCTCTCCATCCGCCGAATTCGACAGGGCGGATTTGTTACCGACGTTGTCTAGTGTCTTGAGTGCGAAGTAGTAAGTGCTCTCAGGGTCGAGTCCGATGATTGTAGCCGACTCGGTAGACCCAGGAGCACTTGGGTAGGGTTCCCTCGTGGTTTGCATGGCGGCATCAAAGGCGTCGTTGTCGGTTATCGGTGAAGTTGAGTATCGGATGTCGTATTCGCTCGCAGTCCCGGTGGATCCGTCGTCACCCGGAGCGGTCCACGAGACAGTCAACGCCGTTCCTGCAAATGGAGTTATGGCTGAGCCCCCTTGTCCTGGATCTGCCGTCACAGCTAGGTCGACGACAACTGATGGTGGTATCGAATCGGTCTCGAGAGCGCTAAGGGCGTTGAGCCGGCGTCCACTCACCGACTTTCCCGCAAGCGCTGCGATTGGGTCCCCTGTCCACATCAAGCGCTGCTTCACTTCCAAGTGCGTCAGGCTTGGAAAGGCGGTGTAGACGAGAACTGCTACTCCCGTCACGTGGGGCGTTGCCATGGAGGTTCCACTGAAAGATGCGTATCCGCCGGCTGGTATCGTGCTCAGAATAGCACTTCCAGGAGCTCCTAGGTCAGTTGAAGTAAGGCCGTAGTTGGAAAAGCTCGAAAGTTGATCGTTACGGTCGGTCGAGTTTACGGAGACTATGTTTTCTTGCGGGTACGCAGCAGGGTACATCGGGGTGTTGTCAGCATTTAAGGCTGAGTTACCAGAGGCAGCTAGGAAGAGCATCCCAGCATTACCTGATGCTTGGATCGCGTCCTGAAGGGCTTGGGATGCGCCACCTCCGCCCCAACTGTTGGTTGTCATGTGAGCGCCATTGTCGATCGCGTACTCTATCGCATCAATAGCGTCTGACGTGGACCCGCCATTATGGAGAAATTTCAGGCTCATAATCTTCACATTCCACGCTATTCCCGTAATTCCCGCCGCGTTGTTTGAAACGGCGCCGATCGTACCCGCTACGTGGGTGCCGTGGGCATCAATGCTTGCATCGTCGTATACGGAGGCGTCGTTGTTTCTAAAATCCCAACCGTAGATGTCATCAATGTATCCGTTGCCGTCGTTATCAACGCCATCACCTGCGGTCTCTCCAGGATTGACCCACATATTACCCGCAAGGTCTGGATGAGCGTTCTGGATTCCGGTATCGATCACCCCGACAATCAGCGTATCTGTTCCCTTTGTTATGGCCCAAGCTTCTGGTGCGTCGATATCAGCATCCACGACCCCACCGCTTTGACCGGTGTTGTTCAGTCCCCACATCTCTCCAAATCTTGTGTCGTCTGGTATCACTGTACTCAGAGAGTTGACTATGCCTGAGATGTCTTTGGCAGAGGGCTCCGGAATGTTCTCAATTGCATACCATATGTAGTCCGGCTCTGCGTACTTGACGTCTGCCTGTCCCTCAAACCACTGAACGGCTGTGGCGACATCCCATCCGTCTGGCAGTGTTACCAACTCCGCATTGATTAGAGGAAGATGCTTGATCATCTGGCTGCCCACTGCGTCCCGAAGCGCTGCGCCCCTCGAGGCGCGGCTTCCGTCTTGGTATTTGACGATGAGTCGCCCAGGAACGAAGTCAGTCTGCTGTGCCTCAAGAATGTTTGGAAGCGAAAAGACACCCAAGAGCGTCACGGCAAGGGGAATGAATTTGGCTGTCTGTAGCTTGGTCAGTGAGCGTGGGATGCCGTTCATGCGTTTTCCAAGTGGTCTGATGGGATAACAGTTATGCTCATCTCTGTACTTCAATAAATCCATCTCTCGTTACTACGTTAATCGGGTCTCCAGCTTCGTTCGCGACCTGTACGTCAGTGAGCGTAAGCGCCATAACTTGCGATGCCGCCGTAGCGTTGATCGACGCGTATACATGCAGCACGACTCCACTCCCACTTGGTATTGGGTCACCGGCCAGGTCAACCATCACAATATCTAGCTTGCCTTCGCCTGAAGCTTCGTAAAAGGGGGATGACGGTGCTCTTCCCTGTGAACTGATGGAATCAACGCTCATCACCGATGCATCGAAATTGAGAGAGAATTGCAGCCCACCGAAGGGCTCAAAGCTGGTAAAGCCCAAGGGTATCGTATGCCCTTGAGCTCCCGCTTGAGCAATGGAGTTGACGACAAGTATTGAATGGTAAGGATCAGGCGCGGTTACTGTAACGGTATCGGCCTCAGAGGGGTTGCCGGCTAAATCGAACACCTGAGCGACAATCGTCGTTTCACCGCCTGGGAACGCATAAGAGTCCATATTCATTTCAGCAGTGCTCAGAAGAGATCCCTCTGTGATGCTAAAGGCGTGGCCAAAGGTTTCACCCGCCTCAGCTCCTTTGGACTGAGTCCCATCTTGGGAAAGAAGACCGATCAAAGGTTTATCTGCGATAAAATTCAGGCCGCTTTGGACAACTCTGCCAGCCACATCACTAAATTCGACTCTCATCACGAAGCCGGGCGTCAGCACATCACCATCACTTGGGGAAACGAGCGAGAAGGATGGTTCAGTGCCGGCGACCTCGATTTCGACTGTGTCGGCTGTCACATTACCCGCAGAATCTGCTACGCTGATAACTACAGAATTCGCACCAATTGGGAATTCATGGTCGAGGCTGGCGTTATAGGTGGCGCTCTCCGGATGAATTACTGGGGATGCACCGGGTGCTGTGATGATATTGGCCCCCGCATCTACGCCGCCTTTAGAGAGGCCACCTCCGATTGCTCTGTCGTTGGTAACCGAAATTATCTCAATGCCAGGGAAGCTATCTGAATACTCAAAAGCGAAATTTACCCTAAGATCTCCATCTGTATCGAAGACGGAATCATTCGGGTAGAGGACATTGAGTACTGGTCGACTATCATCGTGTCTGACGATCACAGTTACTAAAGAACTAGTCAGTCCAGCAGGGCTAGTCGCAGTTACTGACAGGGTGTTCTGACTATTGGGTTTCAGAGGGACTGAAGCCGTGAACGCTCCCGCGGCATTAGCAGTTGTAGTAGCTACAGAAGCGCCTCCGCTAACTGTGACCGTTGAGCCTCCTGTGGTGGAGCCGGACAGCTGGAAGTTTGCCTGATTACTGTGACCGTTGACGGGATTTAACTGGACTACAGGAGGTATTGGTGATGGTTTTGGGGGTGGGGCAGTGGGGGTCGATGACTCGCTTCCACAGGAGTTTGCGCAAATGAGAAACATGAAAACACTCTTTCTCAACTTAGTTGCGTGGTGGCACGCTGTGGCGACCAGGGATCTATGCCGAGCGGAAGTCTGCTTAGGTCCCAGGCTTTCTTTAACGTGGCTGAGACCCCCTCGGAGATCCTTCTGGTTTTTCCTGGATGTCAATTCCCGAATTACGATTGTTCTGACCTAAGTTGTCATGGCAGTTAGTTCCTCAAGTACTCCAAAGTCTCTCGAGGTTGGTTCAATGAACCCCATGCTATTCATTACTGCTGCAAAGACTTCTCCACTCTTATAAGCGTCACAAGCAGCTTGGTCTTCCCAAAGGTACACTCCGCCGTACACGCCATTTTCCTCGTCTCCAAGCCAATATTTTCCTACGAGGCCAGGCATTGACGCGAAAACCGGTGCAACTCCTTCCGCTTCTGCGATAAAGTCTTCTTGGGAGACGCTTATACCGAAGTTGATCACTTGGATGTGCATTGTTCTTCCTTAGTCGAATTTTCTGCGAGTGGCTACACACGAGGAAGTGGACACATCCATCGGTGAGTTAGAGCTAAGCTCCGATCGTGGTACTCACAATGTCAAGTTTGAAAATAGTTTCAAGGAGAAGGACCCTAATATTTCCTCACTGAGTTGACCCAAATCAGATCAGGGCGCTTGGTCATGTTTCGCCAACGCAGCTCCGTCCGACTCTGGATACAGGTGATCCGGCATGGATAGATCCGGTTGCACGTTCTATCATATTTTTTCTCTCTGAGAGTTTTCAATTAAATCCGGGTTGGACGTGCGACCAAAAATTTTTGTTTTCGCCCTCACGTTTCCTCTAATCACCGCACTGGATTTGGTTACGAAGAGATGGGCGCTGGAAGAACTAGCTAGACCCGGTCACGGACACGAACTCTTGGGTGGCCTTGTGCCGCTAACGCTCGCCTTTAATAAGGGGGCGGCTTTCGGAATTCGAGTGACCGAAGATTCTAGATGGTTTTTTGTCCCCCTCACTATTTTTGCCCTCGTACTCCTCGGTTTCCTGTACAAAGATGCGTCCGATAGAGATATCCTGAGGATTAGTTCTATCTCACTCGTGGTGTCGGGTGCTCTGGGAAATCTCTACGACCGGGTGCGGTGGGATCGAGGTGTGGTGGACTTCCTCGGGCCGATTGACCTCGGGTTCTATGACTTTCCAATCTTTAATGTTGCGGACATGGCGATAACCTGCGGCGCAATATTGTTGGCTCTATCATTCTATATCGAAGATCGAGCGATGCAGATGGCAGAGGACGACATACGGGAAGTTGTCCGACAGGAAGGCTCAGAGCCTAGCGATTGAAGCTTATCGAAGGAGTTCATACCTATGCTTCTCCAGGAAGTCTAGGCTACGCACGCTAGTGATGATGAGCTGTCAGCGATGTGCTAAGAACACTAGATATTCGATTCGGCGGCCGCTCATTTGTGTTACTCGAAATCGGCCCGTTTCAACCGGGACTTCGTCCCCTACGATAGGAATGCGATTAAGGCGCCCAAGGACGAAGCCACCGATCGTGTCGTAACCTTCTTCTTCGTCTTCTGTCGGTTCAAACTCGATCCTTTGTGACACCTCTCGAAGTGAAGTGCCTCCCCAGATGCGGACTCGCCCGTTGGTTAGGGATTGGAATGCTTGAGGCTCATCACCTTCGTGCTCGTCCTGGATCTCTCCAATGATCTCTTCGATTAAATCCTCTAGTGTGACAAGCCCTGCTGTACCCCCGAACTCGTCAATAACGATGGCCATTTTGGTGAGTTGTGAGCGCATTTCGGGGATAAGTTCTTCAACCCGCTTAGTAGAGGGAGAGAACGGAAGTGGACGGATGAGAGGGGCAAGCCGTGTTTCTCCGTCGCGAGCTGCCTTCCAGACGTCACGGCCGATGACGACTCCATGGATAGTGTCCAGGTTTTCTTCGTAGACTGGAAGACGAAGATGCCCTGCGTCCAGCATCGTCTCCTGCACTTGCTCGACCGTGGCTGTGATCGGAATCCCGACTACGTCGGTGCGCGGTGTCATCACCTCACCGATGGAGATTTTATCAAGCTGAATAACGTTGGTCATCACCGAATATTCTTCTTCGTCTAGCGTCCCCTCGCGGCGTCCGATGTCGGCTAAGACTTCTATCTCCGCCCTGCTAACCGTCGGCCTTTCACCTGATGGCGATATTGCTTTGGATAGCCAAGCCAGGGGAATGAGCACCGGCTTCATACCCACTATGAGGACCTGGAGTGTTCTTGCCGTCATAGGTGCCAGCGTTTTCCAGTAGGTGGCACCAATGGTCTTTGGAATGATTTCTGTCGCCAAGAGCACTAGGAGAGTCAATACTCCTGAAAAGACACCAACCCAAGCCTCTCCGAACACACGGGCCGCTTGAGCTCCACCCATCGCAGCACCGATTGTGTGTGCAATTGTGTTGAGCGTTAGAATGGCAGCGATCGGTTCCTCGACGTTCTGCCGTGCCTTTTCTAGCCAGCTTCCAGCCCATTGACCCTGACTCTTGAGCAGTGCCACATGGGCATGCGAGACAGAGAGGAAGACTGCTTCAAGGATTGAGCAGAGGAACGAGATCGACAACGCGATCGCGACGATCGCAGCTAGTGTGATCATGGAAAAATAAAGATAACTAAGTCAGGCGGTAGTTAGCGAGCCGGACTCTCCCTTGATGGGAAGGCCTACTCGCAACCTATTTTAAGCATCCGGCTAAGTTCATTGCCACGATCAGCAGGGACTAGACCCATTCAGACGAGCCCACATCATCATATGAAACTCCGTTCTGGCCTACTGTCGTTATATGTCGCTTTGCTGTCCTCATGTTTGAATTCAACCGATTCGCAGCTGGGGACGCCTGCACCGAGTGACCAACAAAGTGTTCAAGGCACCTACTATGTCTATGTAGGAGCTGAGTCGGCGGATCTGATCCACCGAGTTAAGCTCAATGCAAATGGTGTCTCCATTGATCAGACCACCCCTGTCGGGGAGATGGCTGTTGAAAATGAGGGTCCTCACGGCCTAAATGTTTCTCCCGATGGAGAGTTCCTTTACATGACAACTGCTCACGGCGTCCCAGATGGAAAGCTTTGGAAATTTGATGCGGGGCCAGACACTCTTGTCGCGCGACCGATTCTACTCGGGAATTTTCCGGCTACACTCGATCTGACACCCGATGGACTATACGCGCTAATCGCGAATTTCAACTTGCATGGCGAACATGTGCCATCAACGGTCTCGGTCGTTTACACGCCCGACATGGTCGAAGTTGATCAGATTCCCACGTGCACGATGCCACATGGGCTGCGGATGGCTCCGGATGGGCTGTTCGCATACTCATTGTGCATGATGGATGACCAGTTGGTTGAGATCGATACGCGGAGTTTCCAAGTATCGCGTCGCTTTTCGGTTTCGACAGGAGCAGAAGGGGCGCTGACGGACTATATCGCACCTGAGGTAATGACAGGTTCTAGGGGTATGACGGTCGCTGCGGAAGACGTGTCGATGACCGGGATGGTGATGAAAGACCCTACGTGTTCACCTACGTGGGTGCAGCCAACTCCTGACGATCGCGCTCTCTATGTTGCGTGTAATAAGTCGAATGAGATTCTAGTGATTGATCGTGAGGACTGGTCGCTGGTGCGCAAATTTCAAACGGGCCGAGCCCCATACAATCTGGGAATATCCGATAATGGGACGGTTTTAGTGGCTTCGCTCAAGGGTGCTGGTCAGGTGCAATTCTTTGACGCCGAGACTGGAGAGAGCTTGGCTATAGTGGAATCGACCACAACCGTTACCCACGGCGTTGCTCTTACTCCTGATTCGCGCTACGCCTTCATAAGTGTTGAAGGGAAGGGAGCGGAGCCAGGTAAGGTGGACGTGTATGATTTACGGAGTTTTGAATTAGTCGGGTCGGTGGGTGTAGGTCAGCAGGCGGGCGGAATTGTGTTCTGGAGGATGGAGCCTCTGGGCTGAGAAAGATTCATACGGAATGCCTCTAGGATGCGTTACGAAATAGGTCGATTCCTAGGCATAACTTTGGCTGCCCACAGCCCTGAATTCATATCACTGAAGAATACGTGACCCTTGTGTGGCTGACCTCCCCAAACGCTTACCTGATTCGGCAGGAAACCCCCAGGATCTTGAGGCTTATAGATAGCGATTTCGCGCCCCTGGGCCATCAAGTCCCCCATTAGCTCTCCGGAGATATCCAATACACGAAGGCCACCTTTGTAGTACGCTTGGTAGAGCACATCGTTTTCAACCCACATGTTGTGGGTACCAGCTTCTGGCACCTCGTATCGAGCTATGTCGATTGGGTTTTCGGGGTCTGTGAAGTCGATCACGTGTAAGTATCCGCTCATGCGGCCCTGGATACCGCCTTCACCGGTTGCAGGATCATAAGGCGTGTTGTCCGCGCCCTCTCCAGTCCACGCAGACCCGCGACCACCACCAATCTCATCACCTAAAAAGAGATAGAACTTTCCAGTGGATGCCTGAGCGTACGGGAAAGCGGCGTGAGTCGCACCTACAGGATAGGGGACCGCAGTAACGAAGACCGGGTTCTCTATGGAGCCTCCCCATCTGCCGTTCCCGACATCTACTACGACAACTCCGTTCTGCCACTCTGAGGAGTATGCGATCCCATCGTGGACCCATACGTCGTGAATCCGGCTGTCTGGATGGTTGTATTCGCTCACAAACTTTGGTTCATAGGGATTACGCACATCAATGATGACGTACTTGTCACCTCCAGCTAGGGCGAACAGGTAGTCATCTGTGGCGAACATGTTGTGTACCCCACCCGTCACCCCATTCGAATCAAAAGTTGATGCGATAACCGGGTTTGAGGGATCCGCCATATCGAGGATCACAACTCCGTTTCTCCGATCAGAGGCTCCCTCACGTGATAGCGCTGCATATCGACCGTTCGGTGCCACCTTAACGTCATTCACGGTGCGTGCGTCGACTCTGATTGAATCTACCTTCGTGATACTTGTGGGATCGGTAACATCCCAGAAAAACGCCCACCCGTCGGATGCCCACGTCCCTGTGATGGCATAGTCCCTTCCGTTCAATCCCTCGAAAACCCAAAGGTCTGAAGTGTGAGAATTCGTAACCGGCCCACGGCCTTGGAGCTGGATCTCTTGGACTACTTCTCGGCCGTGCACCGTAACCGTTGATCTCGCGACGAGCGGACCAGATATCGCTAGCACAGAGTATCGACCAGGTACCTCTGCTACGAACGCGCCATTGTCTATCACAGCGGATGCTCCAGGGGCGCGAATCGAATCGTCGGGCACGAACGTATATGCCCATGTGACTGGCAACGCATCAAGCGGTTCACCTTTAGTAAGGCCTGTCGCTTTAAAATGCAGAACATCTCCCGTTCGGGCGGTTTCGGTTCCACCTGAGATTAGCAGTTCATCCGCTGGGAAGGGCTCAATGGCATAGGATCGAGTCTCAGAGACTGTCTCGAAGCCTGCTGTTAGGCTGACGTTGCCAGGTGCGTGCGCCGTGAGGGTGCCCCAACGGTCGACGGTTGCAATGGAAGTATCAGAGCTCGTCCATGATGCGACTGCATCTGGCCGATGAGAGCCGTCTGGATGAAAGGCAGTAGCCGTATGTGTTACAGAGGTGCCAACGAAGATCTGTTCCGATGAAGCAGAGATTCCCAATCTTGCTACGGAGGGGAACACGATCGTGATCGGAATCGTGAGAGACGGGGGAGGGGCTGTTGCGTCGGGAGGAAGTACAGCGGTGGCAACGATCTCGTACGAACCCACCCTTAGGCCGAGTATGTTCCCATCCCTGACTCTCAAGGCATCTCGAGGCGCGGCAAAGCGCAACGGTATCTCTACCGTTCTTCCCGATGCGTCAACTGCAGCAACTGTGAGCGGAGTCGACTGACCTACGGTGAGTTCGACCTCACCGGGGGTTGCAATTAGACGAAGTTCTCCAGACTGGGCTAGCGACCCTTCAGGGAACAGCGCGAGTACCGTTAGGAAGAGGCCGATAGCCACGTTCCTGTTCATGTGGATTAACTTAAAAGACGGTGTCATGACCCTTCCTTCCATGATGGTTGACGACACGTGATT
>CETH01101445.1_pt1 | contig 23178 bp, 33 predicted proteins | sample 361461 | NCBI WGS metagenome assembly CETH01 (sample SAMEA2622695, study PRJEB7988) | marine metagenome | isolation source: saline water (ENVO:00002010), including
AAAATTTATTAGGAAAAAGAGTAGATTACTCAGGAAGATCAGTAATTGTTGTTGGACCTAATCTTAAATTACACCAATGTGGCTTGCCAAAAAAAATGGCATTAGAACTTTTTAAGCCATTTATATTTCACAAACTAGACATATATGGGTGGGCAAATACTATCAAAGCTGCAAAAAAATTAGTTGAAAAAGAAGATCCAAGAGTTTGGGATATTTTAGAGGAGGTTATAAGAGAGCATCCAGTTCTTCTTAATAGAGCTCCAACCTTACATAGACTTGGTATACAAGCTTTTGAACCTGTTTTAATTGAAGGTAAATCAATTCAGCTGCATCCCTTAGTGTGTACTGCATTTAATGCAGACTTTGATGGTGATCAAATGGCAGTTCATGTTCCACTAAGTTTAGAAGCACAGTTAGAAGCTAGAGTATTAATGATGAGTACAAATAATATTTTATCCCCCTCTAGTGGTAAACCAATTATTGTACCCTCACAAGATATCGTACTAGGTATTTATTATTTATCAGTTATGAGAGATAATCAAAAAGGTGAAGGTAGAAATTTTATTGATACCAATGAAGTTTTGAAGGCACTGGAATTAAAGGAAATTACTCTTCATTCAAAAATAAATGTAAGATTTAATTTTAATGAAAATAATTCTAAAAAAATTCAAACAACAGCTGGCAGAATGTTACTTGCTGACTCTTTGCCAAAAAACTCAAAAATTACTTTTGACTTAATTAATAAAACTCTCACAAAAAAAGAAGTAAGCAACTTAATTGATATAGTTTATCGTTTTTGTGGTCAAAAAGAAACAGTATTATTTGCTGACAGTATTATGCAAATTGGTTTTAAATATGCTGCAATAGCAGGTATTTCTTTTGGAAAAGATGATTTAATTATTCCAAAGGAAAAACAAGATTTATTAGATCAAACTCAATTAAAAGTTCAAGAATATGAAAATCAATATCAGGATGGACTTATAACACAGGGTGAAAAATATAATAAAGTAGTTGATGCTTGGTCAGAATGCACAAATAAGGTTGCAGATAAAATGTTAGATGTAATATCTAACCCTGATGATGATAAACCTATAAATTCTGTTTATATGATGGCTCATTCAGGAGCACGAGGATCTGCAGCTCAGCTAAAACAATTAGCAGGCATGAGAGGGCTAATGGCTAAACCATCTGGAGAGATTATTGAAAACCCAATTAAATCAAACTTCAAGGAAGGTTTATCAGTTTTAGAGTATTTTACATCAACTCATGGAGCAAGGAAAGGCCTTGCAGATACTGCATTAAAAACTGCAAGCAGTGGTTATTTAACTAGAAGACTTGTAGATGTTGCTCAAGATGCAGTTATTAGAGAAATTGATTGTGGAACTGCTAATGGGGTTATAGTTGAAGAAATAGTTGAATCTGGCAATATAACATCATCTTTGTCGGAGAGGGTTTTAGGAAGAACTCCGTCAAGCGATTTAAAAAATTCTCAAGGAGAAACACTTGTTAAAGCAGGAGATATTATTGAAGAAAAACATCTTGAAGAAATTAAAAACCTTGGATTGAGATCAATGAAAATAAGATCAGTTCTTACTTGTGAGACTGAGGATGGTATATGCTCAAAGTGCTACGGCAGAGATTTAGCAAGAGGAACAGAAGTAAACGTTGGTGAAGCTGTTGGCATCATAGCTGCTCAATCAATAGGTGAGCCAGGCACTCAGTTAACAATGAGAACCTTTCATATAGGTGGTGCTGCGAGTTCTTCAGTAGAACAATCTAATGCATTTGCTCCAATTGAAGGTAACATTAAGTTTGAAAATGTAAGGTTGATTGTTGATAAGTCTAATAACAAAATTATCCTTTCAAGAAATGCAAAAATTAAAATTTCGACTGATAATGAGGAAAAATTTTCATTGAACATACCTTTTGGTTCAAAATTGTATGTTGATGATAATCAAAAAGTTAAATTAAATGATCTTTTAGCAGAATGGGATCCATACACTCTTCCAATAATTGCAGAAAAAAATGGAATAATAAATTACGTAGATTTAAAGCAAGGTATATCATTTAGAGAAGCTATTGATGACACAACTGGTATCTCAAGTAAAATAGTAATAGATTGGAGTCAAAACCCTAAATCTAAGAATTTTAAACCTGCCATAAACATTGCTAATTCTAATGATCAAGATAATTCAAAAAATTCTGAAGATGATTTTGTAAATTATCCAATGTCTATAGACTCAATCTTAAGTGTTGAAGATAAACAAGAAGTATTTGCTGGCCAAGTTATAGCAAGAATTCCTAAAGAGTCATCTAAAACAAAAGACATAACTGGAGGACTACCAAGAGTTGCTGAGTTATTTGAGGCTAGAAAGCCAAAAGATCCAGCAATTATGTGTGAAATTGACGGTCAAATTTCATTTGGTAAAGATTATAAAAATAAAAGAAGATTAATAATTACAAGTGTTGATGGAAATGACACATTTGAAATTCTTATACCAAGGTCAAAATATTTAAATGTACAAGAAGGTGATTTTGTAAAAAAAGGTGATATTTTAGTTGAAGGAACACCAGTCCCACACGATATTCTCAGAATTTTAGGAGTTGAAGAGCTTGCAAGATATTTAGTAAAAGAAGTTCAAGCTGTTTATAAGCTTCAAGGTGTTTACATTAATGATAAGCATATTGAAACTATTGCTAGGCAAATGCTTCAAAAAGTATTGGTTAAGAATCCTGGAGATACATCTCTTATTGAAGGAGAACAAATTCAAAAAAGAGATTTAATAAAAATTAATAAAAAACTTGAATCTGAGGGAAAAAAATTAGTAAATTATGAACCTGTTCTTTTAGGGATCACAAAAGCAAGTCTTCAAACATCATCTTTCATATCTGCAGCCTCATTCCAAGAGACTACAAAAGTTTTAACTGATGCGGCTACTGTCGGAAGGATTGATAATTTAATGGGTTTAAAAGAAAATGTAATTGTTGGAAGGTTAATTCCTGCAGGAACAGGCAAAATGACCTCAGAATATGAACAAATTGCAAAGATAAAGGATCAAGAAATTATAGATCGAAAAAATGCATCTAAAGAAAACACCGAAATTACTGAATAAATGCATATAATCCTTGACTTTATAGTAAGCAATTAATAAAGACCTGCTACTTTTTGTTGATGGTAGTGGAAAATTAATTCCAAACACTTAACAGAGGACAAATATGCCAACTATAAACCAGTTAGTAAGAAAAGGTAGAGAGCCACAGAAAAAAAGGAATAAAGTTCCTGCATTAGGTGCTTGTCCCCAAAAACGAGGCGTCTGTACAAGAGTCTATACAACCACTCCAAAAAAACCAAACTCAGCACTTAGAAAAGTCGCAAGAGTTAAACTTACAAATGGCCAAGAAGTTTCTGCATATATTCCAGGTGAAGGTCATAATCTTCAAGAGCATTCTGTAGTTTTGCTTCGAGGAGGACGAGTAAAAGATTTACCAGGTGTAAGATATCATATCCTAAGAGGAACTTTAGATACTCAAGGTGTAAGTACAAGAAAACAAAGGCGCTCTCTCTATGGAGCAAAAAAACCAAAATAATTTATGTCTAGAAGAAGAGCAGCTGAAAAGAGAATTGTAATCCCAGACCATAAATTCAAAGATATTGTTCTAGCGAAATTTATGAACAGGATCATGATTGATGGAAAGAAATCTACTTCTGAACAAATAGTTTATGGTGCTTTTGATATCATATCTAAAAAAACAGAAAAAAGTCCAATTGATTTTTTTCATGAAGCTCTCAATAACGTAAAACCAAGTCTTGAAGTTAGATCTAGAAGAGTAGGTGGAGCAACTTACCAAGTGCCAATGGAAGTTAGACCAAGAAGAGCTCAAACATTGGCTATGAAATGGATCGTAGACTCATCAAAAAAAAGAAATGAAAAGACAATGAGAGAAAGAGTGGCAAATGAAATATTTGATGCATTCAACAATAAAGGAAACTCTGTAAAAAAAAGAGAAGAAACCCATAAGATGGCTGAGGCAAACAGAGCATTTTCACATTTTAGGTGGTAATAAAATATTATGTCTAGATCTCACGCGTTAGAAAAATATCGAAATATTGGAATAATGGCTCATATTGATGCTGGTAAAACTACAACTACAGAAAGAATTTTATATTATACAGGAAAATCACATAAAATAGGTGAAGTTCATGATGGTGCAGCAACCATGGATTGGATGGAACAAGAACAAGAAAGAGGAATAACTATTACTTCAGCTGCTACAACTTGTTTTTGGAATGAGCATAGAATAAATATTATAGATACCCCGGGACATGTTGATTTTACAATTGAAGTAGAAAGATCACTTAAAGTTCTAGATGGAGCAGTTGCAGTTTTTGATGGTGTTGCGGGTGTTGAGCCTCAATCAGAAACTGTCTGGCGTCAAGCTGATAAATACAAAGTTCCAAGAATGTGCTTTGTTAATAAATTAGATAGAACAGGTGCTAATTTTTTCATGTGTGTAGATATGATTACAGAAAGATTAGGTTCATTCCCTCTTGTTTTGCAATTACCAATAGGCATTGAAAGTAATCTAAAAGGTGTAGTTGATTTGGTTTCAAATAAAGCGATAATTTGGCAAGATGAGAGCCTAGGTGCCAAGTTTGATATAGTAGATATCCCAGAGGATATAATAGAGCAATCAAAAGAGTACAGAGAAAAATTAATTGAAAAAGTTGTAGAAGAAGATGACCAAATAATGGAAAAATATTTAGAGGGTGAGGAGCCTTCTATTGAAGAAATCAAAAATTGTATTCGTAAAGGAACCATTAAAGGATCATTTGTTCCAGTTCTTACCGGCTCTGCATTTAAAAATAAAGGTGTTCAGCCATTGCTTGATGCTGTTATTGATTATATGCCTTCCCCAATAGATGTTGGGAGTGTTAAAGGGGTAGATGTAAACGATGATAAAAAAGAATTAACAAGAAGTTGTGATGATGAAGAGCCTTTTAGTGCTTTAGCTTTTAAAATTATGACAGACCCATTTGTTGGTAGTTTAACATTTACTAGAATTTACTCAGGAACAATTAACACTAAAGATACTGTACTAAATTCTAATTCGGGAAAAAAAGAAAATATTGGAAGAATGCTTTTAATGCATGCAAACAATAGAGAAGAGATTAAAACTGCTAATGCTGGTGATATAGTTGCGCTTGTTGGGTTAAAGGACGTCACAACCGGTGAAACACTATGTTCAGTTAATAAACCGATAGTTCTTGAAAGAATGGATTTCCCTGATCCTGTTATAGAAGTTGCAGTTGAACCAAAAACAAAAGCCGATCATGAAAAGATGGGAACTGCTTTGGGAAGATTAGCTCAAGAAGATCCAAGCTTTAGAGTAACAACTGATCACGAGAGTGGTCAGACAATAATAAAAGGGATGGGTGAACTTCATCTTGAGATACTTGTAGATAGAATGAAGAGAGAATTTAAAGTTGAAGCAAATGTTGGAGCACCTCAGGTTGCTTATAGAGAAACAATAGCTAATGTTTCAGATGTTGATTATACTCACAAAAAACAATCAGGAGGAGCAGGACAATTTGCCAGAGTAAAAATAACTTTTGAACCTGGCGAACCTGGCAGCGGATATCAATTTATTAATAAAATAAAAGGTGGTAATATTCCAACTGAACTTATTCCTGGAGTGGAAAAAGGTTTAGTGGCTCAACAGCAAACAGGTGTTATGGCTGGTTTCCCCTGTATAGATTTTAAAGCTACTTTAACTGATGGAGCTTATCATGATGTAGACTCTAGTGTACTTGCTTTTGAGATAGCCGCTAGGGCTGCTTTTAGAGAAGGTATTGCAAAAGCTAATCCAGTATTACTTGAGCCTATGATGAAAGTGGAAGTAGTTACACCAGAAGAATATATGGGAGATGTTATTGGCGATCTTAATAGTAGAAGGGGTCAAGTACAGGAAATGTCTACTAGAGGTAATGCAAATGTAGTTGATGCAATGGTGCCACTTGCAAATATGTTTGGGTATGTAAATAATTTGAGATCTCTGACTCAAGGAAGAGCAAACTACTCAATGCAATTTGATCATTATGAGCAAGTACCTTCTAATGTAGCAGATGAAGTAAAGGCAAAGTTAGCATAATGGACTCACAAAATATTAGAATAAGATTAAGAGCTTTTGATAATAAATTATTGGATAACAGTACCGGTGAAATAATTAACACAGCTAAAAGAACAGGCGCAAAAGTTAAAGGGCCAATTCCACTACCTACCAGATTTGAAAAATTTACCGTAAATAAATCACCTCATATTGATAAAAAAAGTAGGGATCAATTTGAAATTCGAACACATAATAGGTTAATTGATATAATTGATCCAACTCCACAGACAGTAGATGCACTGATGAAGCTTGACCTGTCTGCAGGTGTGGAAGTAGATATTAAGATTTAGTTATGAAAAAAAGAACAGGATTAATTGCAACAAAGATCGGTAATAGTTCTTATTTTAGTGAAAAAGGTGATTTAATTCCAGTTACTTTATTAAAAATAGATGAGTGCATTGTATCTGAAATTAAAACTAAAGAAAAGCATGGCTATAATTCCATTCAATTGGTATCTGTTAATGGAAAATCTGACTTAAAAAAAGTTAACAAACCTCAGCAAAAGCTATTTGCTAACTTAAAAATTACACCCAAAAAAATTATCAAAGAGTTTAGAATAGATCCTGAAAATAACTTAGAAGTTGGCACAACACTAAATGTTTCTCATTTTAAAAAAAATCAATTTGTAGATATAACTGCTCAATCCATAGGTAAGGGCTTTGCTGGAGCAATGAAACGTCATAATTTTGGTGGATTAAGAGCATCACATGGTGTTTCAATCTCTCACAGATCTCATGGTTCTACTGGACAAAATCAAGATCCTGGTAAAGTTTTTAAAGGAAAAAAAATGGCAGGTCACATGGGGGCACGAAAAGTAACAAAACAAAATCTCAAAGTTATAGATGTTGATGAAGAAAATAAAATTTTAGTAATTAATGGATCTGTACCTGGCAAAAAAAATTCAGTAGTTTTTATTAATGACTCAGTAAAAAGGCCAAGTAAATGAAAAAACAAATCGTAAATTTAGAAAACAAAAAAATTAAAGATTTGAATATAAATTCTGATGTTTTTGGAGTAAAATATCTTCCAGACATAATTCATCAATGTGTTAGATATCAAAACGCAAAGCAAAGACAAGGTACACATAAAACAAAAAGTAGATCTGAGGTTAACGGAAGAGCAAAAAAACCATTTTCTCAAAAAGGTACTGGAAATGCAAGACAGGGAAGTAGTAAACCACCACATTTTAGAGGTGGAGCAACTTCAATGGGCCCTGTTCCAAGAGACCATTCATTTTCGCTGAATAAAAAAGAAAAAAAACTTGCTTTAAAATCTGCTCTTTCCTCAAAATTATTAGAAGATAATTTAATTTTTTTAGATAGCATCAAAACTCAAACTCATAAAACTAAAGACCTTGTTTCAAAATTAAACAACTTTAAATTCGAAACTGCTTTATTTGTTTTTGGTGATGAAAAAATAGATAATAATTTTTTAAAAGCCTCTTCAAATATACCGCGTGTTTCAATGCTTAGCTGTAAAGGATTGAATGTTAGAGATATAGTTTTGTACCATAAGATTTTTATTGATGAAAAATCTGTTGAGCAAATCACTGAGAGATTATCATGAAAACCCTAAAACCTATTTCTGAACAAAGAGCTTTTAGCATAATCCAAAAACCAATGATGACGGAAAAATCAACTAACCTAAATCAATACAATCAATACAGTTTTGTTGTTGATATAAATTCAAATAGTTTTGAAGTTAAACAAGCAATTGAAAAAATCTTTAAAGTAAAAGTACTTAAAGTTAATACTGCAATAATTAGAGGTAAATTAAAATCTTTTAAAGGTTCAACTGGTTATAAAAATAATATTAAAAAAGCAATTGTAACATTAGCTGAAGGAAATACAATCGATGCTTCATTGGAGATTAAGTAATGCTTATAAAATTAAAACCTAATACTCCAGGACAAAGAGGTACAGTTTTGGTATCAAAAAAACACTTATCTAAAGAAAAATCATTTAAGCCTTTAACAAAACCATTAAAATCTACGGGTGGTAGAAATAATCAAGGGAGGATCACATCAAGAAGGATGGGCGGCGGTGTAAAAAGAAATTACAGATTGATAGATTTCAAAAGAAATAAACATGATATTAAAGCTGAAGTTGTAAGAAATGAATATGATCCTAACAGATCTTCTTTTATTTCACTTATAAAGTATGATGATGGAGAATATAGATATATTTTATCTCCAAAAAATTTATCAATTGGAGATAATGTAATATCAGGCTCTAATGTAGAAATAAAAGATGGGAACTGTATGCCTTTGAAAAATATTCCTGTAGGTACATATGTTCATAATATAGAAATTAAGCCTGGAGCTGGAGGTCAACTAGTAAGATCTGCTGGAACATCTGCTCAAATAGTTTCTAAAGAAGATCTTTATGTACAAATTAAATTAGTTTCGGGAGAAATTAGGTTAGTTAACAAAAATTCTATGGCTACAATTGGTGTACTATCAAACCCTGATAACAAAAATATAAAATTAGGAAAAGCTGGAAGAAAGAGATATTTAGGTTTTAGACCAAAAGTAAGAGGGGTAGTAATGAATCCTGTTGACCATCCTCATGGAGGTGGTGAAGGTAGAACATCAGGAGGTAGACACCCAGTTACTCCTTGGGGGGTTGGAACTAAGGGCAAAAAAACCAGAAGTAATAAGAAAACAAATACTTTTATAATTAAGAGAAGGAAAAAATAATGGCTAGATCAGTTTGGAAAGGTCCTTTTGTAGATATTAATTTACTAAAAAAAGCTGAAAAAGTTTCAGACTCAGGTAGAAAAGAAGTTATTAAAACTTGGTCTAGAAGATCTACAATATTACCACAATTTGTAGGTTTGACATTTGGAGTTTATAATGGACAGAAGTTTGTGCCAGTGAGTGTAACAGAACATATGGTTGGACATAAATTTGGTGAGTTTTCTCCAACAAGAAATTTTAAAGGCCACACTGCTGCCGATAAGAAAGCTGGTAAATAGGATATTAGTATGGAAAATTTGTCAATTGCAAGAGATAATACAATCAGAGTTAGTCAATTAAAGCTTGCTAACATTACTAGGATGATAGTTAATAAAAAAGCAAGTAAAGCAGTTGAGCAATTAAAATTTTCAAATAAGAGAATTTCGTTAAGCGTATTAAAAGTTTTGAATTCTGCCATTGCAAATGCAGAAAATAATAAACAATTAGATATAGATAATCTTTACATAAAAGAAGCATTCGTTGGTAAAAGCTTAAGTATGAAAAGATTTCGCCCAAGAGCAAAAGGACGAGCATCGTCAATATTAAAACCTTTTAGTAAACTTACAATAATTTTAGAAGAAAGAATCACTTCAAAAAAAGGAAAAGAGTAGTTATGGGGCAAAAAGTAAATCCAAACGGTATAAGATTAGGAATTAATCGCACGTGGTCATCTAGATGGTTTTCTAATTCAGAGTATGCAAAATTACTACATCAGGATTTAGAAATAAAAAAATTTGTTGAGTCTAAGCTAAAGAACGCGAGTGTATCAAAAGTGAATATTGAAAGAGCAGCAAAAAAATTGAGAATATCAATTTATAGTTCGCGCCCAGGAATTATAATTGGAAAAAAAGGTTCTGATATAGAAAGTTTAAAAAATAAACTTGCTTCCCTTTCTAATCTAGAAGTTTTTCTAGATATTAAAGAAGTTAGAAAACCAGAAGTTGAAGCAAAGTTAGTAGCTGAAAATATAGCAGCCCAACTTGAGAAGAGAATTTCTTTCAGAAGAGCAATGAAAAAAGCTGTACAATCATCAATGAGATTAGGAGCAAAGGGTGTTAAAGTTGTTTGTAGTGGGAGACTCGGTGGTGCAGAGATTGCAAGAACTGAAAAATATCATGAAGGAAGCGTACCTCTTCATACACTAAGAAGTGACATAGATTATGCGCAGGCTGAAGCTGAAACTACTTATGGAATTTGTGGTATTAAAGTTTGGATAAACAAAGGTGATATTCTGGTTAAAGATCCATATGCAAGTGAAAAAAAACAAATTGAACAGGGAAGTGTAAGATAATGAATATGTTATCCCCTAAAAAAACTAAATACAGAAAACAGTTCAAGGGAAGAATACATGGTAATGCAAAAGGCAACTATGCTCTAAACTATGGAAGTTTTGGTTTGAAAGCAATGCAACCTGAAAGAATTACTTCAAGACAAATAGAGTCCGCTCGTAAAGCAATAACTAGGTATTTGAAAAGAGCTGGTAAAATGTGGATCAGGATTTTTCCTGATGTACCTGTTTCAAAAAAACCAGCTGAAGTAAGAATGGGTAAGGGCAAAGGTTCTAACGAGTACTGGGCATGTAGAGTAAAGCCTGGAAGAATTATGTTCGAAGTAGATGGTGTAAGTATAACAGATGCTAAAAAGGCAATGTCTTTAGCTGCAGCGAAGTTGCCCGTAAAATGTAAATTTGTAGAAAGAAATGTATGAATAAAAAAATTGGTAATTCAGATTTAAATAAAATTAAAAGTGAAATAATTGACCTAAAGAAAAATCTTATGAACTTAAAATTTCAAAAATCTACAGGTCAATTAGAAAAAACTGCGGAAATAAAAAAAACAAGAATTAAGATAGCGAGACTTAAGACAGATATTAATAAAATGTTGGGAGAAAAAAATGCCTAAAAGAATTTTATCTGGAACAGTAATTTCTTCAAAATCTAATAAAACTATTGTTGTAAAAGTTATAAGAAGAGTAAAGCACAAATTGTACAAAAAAATTATAAGTAGATCAAAAAATTATCATGTACATGATGAAAACAACAAATTTAAAAATGGTGATACAATTAAAATAATTGAATCTAAACCTATATCGAAACTAAAAAAATGGATAGTTTTGGAAAATGATGGAGTAGAAAAATGATTCAAATGCAGTCTAATCTCTTTGTAGCTGATAATTCTGGAGCAAAAAGAGTGCAGTGTATAAAAGTATTAGGTGGATCAAAAAGGCGTTTTGCTTCAATTGGAGATATTATTGTTGTTTCAGTAAAAGATGCCATACCAAGAGCGAAAGTAAAAAAAGGTGAAGTTTTTAAGGCTGTAATAGTTAGAACCTCGAAATCTTTTGGAAGAGCAGATGGATCTTCAATTAAGTTTGATAAAAATGCGGCTGTTCTTTTAGATAAACAAGAGGAACCTATTGCAACAAGGATTTTTGGCCCTGTTACAAGAGAGCTAAGAACTAAAAAATTTATGAAAATTATTAGTTTAGCGCCTGAGGTATTATAAATGACAAATAAAATAAAAATAAAAAAAGGTGACGAAGTAATTGTTTTGGCTGGAAAAGATAAAGGCAAAACTGGTAAAATTATCAAAATGTTTCCGAAATTAGATAAAGCTATCGTATCTGATATTAATAAAGTTAAAAAACATCAAAAACCGGGAAACAACGAACCAGGAGGAATTAATGAAAAGGAAATGCCAATGCATATTTCTAATTTAAATTATTATGACTCCAAAGCAAAAAAAGCTGTAAGAATTGGACTCAAGTTTAATAAAGAAGGTAAAAAAATTAGATTTAATAAAAAAACTGGAAATGAGATATAAATGAGTAGACTCCAAGAAATATATAAATCGGATATAGTAAAAGATTTACAATCAAAATTGAGTTTAGAAAATATCCATCAAGTGCCTAAAATAAAAAAAATTGTATTAAATATGGGTATTGGTGATGCAAAAGATGACTCTAAGTTGATTGATAAAGCTCAAGAAGAGCTATCTTTGATTACAGGTCAAAAAGCAGTAAAGACAAAAGCAAAAAAAGCAATAGCGGGTTTTAAGATTAGGGCTGGAATGCCTTTAGGGACTTCCGTTACACTAAGAAATAAAAAAATGTATGAATTTTTAGATAGATTAGTCAACATTGCAATCCCTAGAATTAGAGATTTTAGAGGTCTTGATCCAAATAGTTTTGATGGAAATGGTAATTATTCTATTGGTATAAAAGAACAAATAATTTTTCCAGAGATCAACTTTGATAAAATTGACAAAGTACGAGGTTTAAATATTACTATATGTACTTCGGCAGTTAATAACAATCATGCACTAGAATTGTTAAAGAGTTTTAATATGCCTTTTAAAGGTAGAGAGGATAGTTAATTTAGATGGCAAAACTAAGTTCAATTCAAAAAAATTTAAATAGATTAAAATTAATTGAAAAATTAAAAAACAAAAGAAAAAAACTTAAAAACAAGATAATGGACAAAAAAATTTCTATTGAGGAGAGAATAAAACTACAAAATAAGTTAAATGATCTTCCAAGAAATAGTGCAAATATTAGATACCGTAATAGATGCAAGTTAACCGGTAGAACTAGAGGTGTTTATAGAAAATTTGGTCTTTCAAGAATTAAAATTAGAGAATTATCAATGTCTGGTCATTTGCCGGGCATGGTAAAATCAAGTTGGTAGGAGAAAATTATGGCTTTTAATGATTCTTTATCAGATATGTTAGCTAGAATAAAAAATGCTCATAGAGCAAGAAAATCTGTTACTTCCTGTTTTAAATCTAAGCTTAATATGAATGTCTTAAATGTTTTAAAGGATGAGGGATATATAAGAGATTTTAAAGATGTTGAAATTAGAAAAGGTATTAATTCAATTCAAATAGATTTAAAATATTATAATGGGACGCCAGTTATTAAAAATATAAAAAGAATTTCAAAACCTGGAATAAGAGTTTATTCAAAAATTTCTGAATTACCAAAAACTTATGGTGGTTTAGGAATATCTATACTTTCTACATCAAAGGGAGTTATGTCTGATAATAAAGCCAGACAAAATAACGTAGGTGGTGAAGTTCTTTGTGAGGTTTTTTAAAATGTCTAGAATTGCTAAAAACAATATAATTATTGGAGATAATGTTACTTGTAAATTTGAGAATGGAAGTTTTTCAGCAAAAGGAAAACTTGGTGAAATGAGTATTTTGATCAACAATTTGTTTAATGTTGAAATTAATGAAAAAGAAATCTCAGTTGTTCCAAAAAATGAAAAAGATAAATCAAATCCAAATTGGGGCACAACAAGATCATTAATTAATAATGTTGTTATAGGTGTTGGAGAAGGTTTTTCTAAAACATTAGAATTAAATGGAACTGGTTATAGAGCAAGTATTTCTGGATCAAAACTTAAGTTACAATTAGGCTATAGTCATGATATTGATTACGAAATTCCGAAAGAGGTAAAGGCAGAGTGTCCAAAACAAAATATTATAAAGTTGACAAGCTTTAATAAAGAGGTTTTAGGAGCTACTGCTGCTAAAATTCGATCTTTTAGAAAGCCAGAGCCGTTTAAAGGCAAAGGTATCAAATATGAAAATGAGTTTATTTTTAGAAAAGAAGGTAAGAAAAAATAATTTGGTGAATCTATGAATGATAAAAGAACTAAAAGAGTAAGATATAAATTAAAAAAAGTTTCTAATAGAAAAAGACTTTCAGTATTTAGATCTAATAAGCATTTGTATGCTCAAATTATTGATGATAGTGCTGGAAAAACACTTGCAAGTGCTTCCTCTAACGAAAAAGATTTTCAAAACTCAGATAAAAATAGAAAATCTTTGGCAGAAATAATTGGTAAGAATATTGCGCAGAGATCTATTGAAAAAGGTATAAAAGAAGTTGCTTTTGATAAAGGTAAATATAAGTACCATGGGTTAATTAAAATTCTTGCAGATGCCGCAAGATCAGAAGGTTTAAAATTTTAGGAATAAATATGTTTGATAATGAAAATAAAGAATTTAACGAACATTTAGTTACTATTAATAGAGTGGCAAAAGTTGTTAAGGGTGGTAGAAGATTTGGTTTTGCTGCAATAATGATTGTTGGTGATAGCAAAGGTAGAGTTGGTTATGGTACTGGTAAAGCAAAAGAAGTACCAGAGGCTGTGAGAAAAGCATCAGAAAATGCTAAAAATAAAATGATAAGAGTACACCTCAAGGATAACAGGACTATACATCATGACGTAGTTGGCAGATATGGTGCGGGAAAAGTAATTTTAAGATCGGCGGCACCAGGAACAGGAATTATTGCTGGTGGAGCAATGAGAGCTTTATTCGAGTCTTTAGGCATAAAAGATGTTGTAGCTAAATCTACTGGTACGTCTAATCCTCATAATATGTTAAAAGCTACTTTTAATGCTTTTAAAAGATCTGAGTCACCCAAAAGTGTAGCTGCAAAAAGATCAAAAAAAATTACTGACATAATAAAAAATAATAATAAATCTTAAAGGTAAAATATGAAAATTAATGAACTACCTTCAACTTTGACCTCTAAAATCAAAAGAAAAAGAAGAGGTAGAGGTTCGGGCTCAGGCCTAGGTAAAACAGCAGGAAGAGGAGTTAAAGGTCAAAAGTCGCGATCAGGAGTTTCTATCAATGGCTTTGAAGGTGGTCAAATGCCACTCTATAGAAGATTGCCAAAAAGAGGATTTAAAAATAAATTTAAGAGAAAAATTCAAACTATAAGTTTTGAAAAACTTTTGTTGATAGTTGCTAATCATAAGATTGATTCAAGTGATATTAAAGAAACTGATCTTTTTAATAAAAAAATTTTAAATAAATCAAAAGGTGATTTAAAACTTTTAAGTGTTGGTGAATTAAAAACTAAGATTAATATTGAAGTTTCTTTTGCATCAAAAAAAGCAATTGAACAAGTTGAAAAATCTGGCGGCACTATTAAACTAACTAAAAATTAAATGGCTACAGCAGCAGAAAAATTAGCAGGAAATTTAAATTTTGGAGCTCTAGGTAAAGCAAGTGAGCTTAAAAATAGATTACTTTTTACATTAGGTGCACTTATAGTATTTAGACTAGGTACTTTTCTTCCTATTCCTGGTATAAATCCAATTGCTCTTCAGCAGTTTTTTGAACAGCAATCATCAGGAATTTTAGGTATTTTTGATACTTTTTCTGGAGGTGCATTGGGAAGAATGGGTATTTTTGCCCTAGGTGTTATGCCTTATATTTCATCATCAATAATTATGACGCTGATGCAATCTTCAATACCTCATCTAAAAAATTTAAAAGAGCAGGGCACAAAAGGACGAAGACAAATAATACAGTATACAAGATACGTTACTGTTTTAATTGCTGCTCTCCAGGGTTATGGAGTATCTATTGGTCTTGAGTCAATGCAGACAACTTATGGAAATATCGTTATTGATCCAGGTTTATTTTTTAGATTAACAACTGTAGTTACGTTAGTCGGAGGAACAGTTTTTTTAATGTGGTTAGGCGAGCAAATTAGTTCTAGGGGTGTAGGTAATGGAATTTCCCTGATAATTACAGCTGGAATACTTGCTAATTTACCAAGTGCTTTTGTTAGTACATTACAACTTGGTAGAACAGGTGAGTTAAGTATTTCATTTATATTGGGAATTTTAATTCTTATTTTAGGATTAATCGTTTTTATTATATTTGTTGAAAAAGGACAAAGAAGATTAGTTGTGCAGTATCCAAAAAGACAAGTAGGTAATAAAATCTACGGGGGTCAAAGTTCTCATTTGCCTCTAAAAATTAACACTGCAGGTGTTATCCCAGTAATTTTCGCTTCTTCAATTTTATTACTTCCAAACACTATGACCGGATTTGGTGCGGGATCATCAAGTGATATTTTTTTATTTATTTCCAGTTATTTGGGTAGAGGACAACCGTTGTATCTAGCTCTTTTTGCAGCAATGATAATTTTCTTTGGGTTTTTCTATACTGGCATAGTCTTTAATCCTGATGAGCAGGCTGAAAACTTACGTAAATATGGTGGATTTATTCCAGGGATAAGACCAGGTGAAAATACATCCAAATATATTGATTTTGTTTTAACTAGATTAACAACTATTGGAACAATTTATTTAGCCTTAGTTGCTTTACTTCCTGAATTTTTAATTTCTAAAACATCCATTCCTTTTTATTTGGGTGGAACAAGTTTATTAATTGTCGTTGTGGTAATGATCGATTTTATAAATCAAGTTCAATCACATTTATTTCAACATCAGTACGAAGGATTACTTAAAAAAACAAAATTAAAGGGCAGACGATAGTAAATGAGATTTATTTTTTTTGGACCACCAGGTTCTGGAAAAGGTACACAAGCAGCTTTGTTGTCAAATAAATTTCAAATCCCACATCTTTCTACAGGTGATATTTTAAGGGCTAAACTTGAAGATAAAGATGATTTAGCTGCAAAATTATCTGAAGTAATGGCTAGTGGAAATTTAGTATCTGATGAAATACTTAATCCTATTGTTTCCCAAAAGTTATTAAATGAAACATCACAAGATGGATTCATCTTGGATGGTTATCCTAGAAATATTTCACAATCAGATTTTTTGCTTAATGTGCTTAGAGATCATAAAATTGAAATAGATTTAATCATTAATTTCAAAGTTGAATTACAAATAGTTGAAAACAGAATCCTGGAAAGATCAAAAATTGAAAAAAGATCTGATGATAATATTAATGTAATTCAAACAAGATTTAAAAAATACCTATCTGAAACAGAACCTTTAGCCATGATTTACAAAAAGATTTTCGCTAATAAATATTTTGAAATAGACGCATCACAGGAAATAGTGAAAATTGAAGGGGATATTGAAAAAAGGCTTAAAAATGTGCAATTTTAGGACAATATCTATGTTTCAAAGCTTGACTTTCATATTATTATTAATGTATGCACCCTCATTCAATTTTTTAACGGATAAACAGTAAAATGGCAAGAATATCAGGTGTTAATATTCCAACTTCAAAAAGAATTCATGTTGCCCTAACCTACATTTATGGCATTGGTCCAAAAATAGCAAATGATTTATGTAATCAGGCATCAATAGATACTAGCAAAAGAGTAAATCAATTAAATGATGATGAAATAAATAAGATTAGAGAAATTATAGAACAAAAACATATTGTTGAAGGTGATCTAAGACGAAAAGTATCTATGGATATAAAGAGATTAAACGACTTAGGTTGTTATAGAGGATTGAGGCATAGAAAAAAATTACCTGTTAGAGGTCAAAGAACGCACACCAATGCAAGAACAAGAAAAGGTAAAGCTGTAGCAATTGCAGGTAAGAAAAAAGTTACTAAAGGATAATATGGCTGAAAAAAAGAAAAGCAAATCTAAAACAAAAAAGAAAGTTTCATCTGGTGTTGCTCACGTAGTTTCGTCTTTTAACAACACAATTATTACAATAACTGATGAAAATGGAAATGCTTTAGCTTGGTCTTCAGCTGGACATAAAGGTTTTAAAGGCTCACGCAAATCGACACCTTATGCAGCACAAATTGCAGCTGAAGATGTTGGCAATAAAGCTAAAGAATATGGATTAAAATCATTAAAAGTTGAAGTTTCTGGCCCAGGATCTGGGAGAGAGTCTGCATTAAGATCATTACAAGCGATTGGATATATAATAACATCAATTAAGGATGTTACTCCGATACCTCATAATGGTTGTAGGCCGCGTAAGCGTAGAAGAGTATAAATTAAGGAGAGCAAGGTGTTACAAAAAAATTGGATGGAATTAATTAAACCTAGTAAAATGGATGTAAATGTCCAAAATGAAAATAATAAAAAAGGTATACTTGTTGCCGAGCCTCTTGAAAGAGGATTTGGTTTAACTTTAGGAAATGCAATTAGAAGAGTCTTATTATCATCGCTTCAAGGTGCAGCCATAACTTCTGTAAAAATTAAAGGTGTCGTGCATGAATTTACAACTATCCCAGGCGTTAAAGAAGATTTAACTGACATTCTTTTAAATCTTAAATCAATAGCAGTAAAAGTTCATTCACCAGGATTAAAAAAAATGTATATTAAATCAACAGGCTCAGGTGAAATTAGAGCAGGTAATTTTGAAACTGACTCTGAAACAGAAATAATGAATCCAGATCAATTAATTATGACTCTAGATTCCAATGCGGATGTAGAGATAGAGGCTAATATTGAAACTGGAAAAGGATATGTTTCTGCAGAAGTTGCTGAGGATGAAAATAAAATTATAGGTGAAATAAAATTAGATGCCATGTTTAGTCCGGTAATAAGAACGTCTTATAAAGTCGAGAATAGTAGAGTCGGTCAAGTTACTGATTACGACAAGTTGATTTTTGAAGTTGAAACCAATGGAGTAATTACCCCAGATGACGCAATAGCATTAGCGGCAAGAATTCTGCAAGACCAATTGCAACCATTTATCAATTTTGATGAACCTGAGATACAGCAAGACCAATCTTCGGCTGAAAAACTATCATTTAATACTAATTTGCTTAAAAAAGTTGAGGAGTTAGAATTGTCTGTAAGATCTGCAAATTGTCTAAAAAATGATAATATAATATACATTGGAGATTTAGTTCAAAAATCTGAGTCTGAAATGCTTAGAACTCCAAATTTTGGAAGAAAGTCACTAAATGAAATAAAAGAAGTTCTGCAACAGATGGAGTTAAACTTAGGAATGTCAGTTCCTGATTGGCCACCAGAAAATATTGATGAACTTGCAAAAAAATATGAAGACCCTTTTAATAAATAATAATGAAACACAATATTAAACACAGAAAATTAAACCGAACTTCATCTCATAGAAAAGCGCTTTTGATGAATTTATCAAACTCATTAATTAAACATGAACAAATAACCACAACTCTTCCTAAAGCAAAAGAGTTAAGACCATTTATAGAAAAAATTGTTACTTTAGGAAAACAAGGTGATTTATCAGCTAGAAGAAAAACTTTATCAATTTTACAAGATGAAAGTATGACTAGAAAAATATTTGACACAATTGCTAATCGATATACTGATAGAAAAGGTGGCTATACTAGAATTATAAAGCTTGGCAATAGATACGGTGACAATGCACTAACAGCTGTAATAGAGTTTGTAGATAGAGATGAAAGTGCAAAAGGTCTTGATAGTGGTCCAGTAATAGAGAAAAAAATAACCGAAGAAGATCAATTACAGCAATCTTAATTTGTTAAATTTTTTACTTGTTGCTATGGGAGGTTCGATTGGGGCATCTCTAAGATTTTTATTTTATTTAATATCAAAAAATTATCTACAATCAAATTATTTGTTTATTAATACTTTATTAGTTAATATTATTGGATCATTTTTAATAGGTTATATAATATCGATAATTGGATATAAAAATTATTCACAAGAATTTCTCAGGTATTTTATTATTGTGGGTATACTTGGTTCATTCACAACATTTTCTGCATTTTCATATGAAACAATAGAACTATTAACTAATAAAAAATATTTTATTGCATTTTTTTATATAATTTTGTCATTATCATTGTGTTTATTATTTACTTTTTTGGGACTCAATTTAAATAAAGCATAATTTGATAAAAAAAATAAAAATTCAACCAGGTTATGAAGATCAAAGACTAGATAAGTTTTTAAAAAGATTTTTTTCTAATTTAAATCAAAGTTTTATTGAAAAAAATATTAGAAAAAAAAATATTTTGATTAATAATAAAATTACTAAATCAAATTATAATTTAAAAGAAACAGATATAATTATTATAAAAAATTATACAAAAGCTAGCTATTCAAATTTTAAACCAAAAAAAAATAGAATAAGCACTAGTAAATCTATATTATATAATTTTGAGAAATCAAAACTTTACGAGGATAATAACTTTATAGTTTTAGATAAATGGTCAGGTATATCAACCCAAGGTGGCACCAAAATTGTTGAGTCAATAGACTCAATAATAAAAAATATTTCTATCAATTTTAATCTGGTCCATCGATTAGATAAAGAAACCTCTGGTCTTTTAATTATTTCTAAAAATTTAAAGTTTACTAAAATTTTTGGCAACTTGTTTAAGTCTCAAGCAATTAAAAAAATATACATTGCCATATGTGCTGGCAAACCCAAAATTAAAGAGTCATATGTTGATTTGTTAATACCTTACAAAAAAAAGGAAATTGGAGTTGTATCCAAGACATATTATAAAGTTCTACATTACAACAATAAATTCTCTTTGATCCAATTTGAGCCTCATACAGGCAAAAAACATCAAATAAGAATTGTTGCAAAAAAATTAGGCTGTCCAATAATAGGAGATAAAAAATATAATTTAAATAATTCTAATAAAAATGAAAAACTAAAACTAAATGCTCGAAATCTTTATTTTAAAATTAATGATAAAAAATTTAATTTTTCTTCAAAATTACCAAAAGATTTCATAAATTTTTTAAAATTAAAAAATTTAAAATATCTCGATTTATAATTTTTCCAAATTTTGAAAAAAGATCTTATAGTAAATTCTATCAAATTCATTTTCATCAACTTTAACTCCTAATTCTTCTAAGGATGTGTTTTTATAATCCTTTAAACCACAGGCACTTATGTTATTATAGTAAGTCATATCAGGATTAATATTGAAACTAAGTCCGTGATAAGTTATCCATTTTTTTAATCTTAATCCTATTGCACCTATTTTTTCTTCTTTAATAAATTTTTTTCCATTTTTACCAATAACCCAAATTCCCACTCTATCTCTAAATGTAGTTGCCTCGATGTTGTAACTATTCAATAATTGTATTAGAGATACTTCTATTGTAGTGATAAATTTTCTAATATTTTTTTTGCGCTGATTAAGGTTAATCATGAAGTAAGTTATTCTCTGACCAGGCCCGTGATAAGTTGTTTTGCCCCCTCTATTAGTTTTAAGAGTTTTTATATTATTTTTAACTAAAATTTCTTTGTTTGAAGCACTAGTGCCTTGTGTGTAAATGTGATCATGATTTAAGAACCAAATTAATTCATTTTTATTATTATTTAAAATATCAAAAACTCTATTTTGCATAAATTTAACAGCTTTAGTGTAGTCAATTAAATTATAATCTTTTTTAATTTCTAATTTCATAGGATTTTAAGTTAGTTGATATTATTAACTTATCTGATATTTAAATCTACTAAATATGCGGCTGTGGCGGAATTGGTATACGCGCAGCGTTGAGGTCGCTGTGGGATTTATCCTGTGGAAGTTCAAGTCTTCTCAGCCGCACCAAGAAAAATATCATAAAGTTCATGATATAAAGAAATATGATTAAAAAGAGTAATTTAACTGAGTATTTTTTTAAGGGAATAAAATCCAAGACAAATCTAAAAATTGGTGTTGAGCATGAAAAATTTATTTTAAATAAAAATACTTTAAAACCTCTATCTTATGATGAAATAAATGGAGTTAAAAAGACACTTGAAAAACTTACAACTTTTGGTTGGAAGCCATTATATGATGATAATCAACATACAATCATTGCTCTTAAAAGAGGAAAGGAAGCTGTTACATTAGAGCCTGGAGGACAAATTGAATTGTCTGGAGCTCCTTTAGATAATATTCATGAAACTTGTGAGGAAACAACTAATCATCTCAAAGAATTAAAGAAAATTGGAAATGAACTTAACTTCATTTTATTAGGAATGGGTGTTGAGCCTACACTTGGCCTAGATGATTTTTCTTGGATGCCAAAGCAACGTTATGACATTATGAAAAAATATATGATGAAGGTTGGCACTCTAGGCCAACATATGATGAAACGTACTTGCACAAATCAAGTTAATATAGATTATTCTTCAGAAGAAGATATGGTTGAAAAATTTAGATTAATGTTAAATCTTGAGTCGATAGCTACAGCCATGTTTTCTAATTCTCCATTTGATCATGGTAAAATTTCTAAATATAAAAGTTTGCGATCTCATTTTTGGCATCATACAGATTTAGATAGAACAGGATTATTACCTTTTGTTTTTGAAAAAGCATTTAGTTTTGAAAAATATACAGATTACGCGCTCAATGTGCCAATGTATTTTATTAAAAGAAATCACAAATATATTGATATGACTAAATATACTTTTAAAGAATATTTAAAAATTAATTCCACAGATCAAGATGATGAAACACTTCTAAAAGATTGGGAAGATCATTTAACGACTTTGTTTCCTCAAGTTAGATTAAAACAATATTTAGAAATACGCTCAATGGATGCATGTAACTGGGATTTAATATGTTCACAACCAGCGTTTTGGACAGGTATTTTATATGAAGATGAAATTTTAGATAAAGTAAAAGAAATAACTGAGAGTTGGACAACTGAGGATAGAGAATATCTAAATAAAAAAGTTCCCCAAGAAGGACTAAAAACTAAATTTAAAGAAAAAAAATTAATTTCTTTAGTTCAAGAATTTTATGAACTATCAAAAAAAGGATTAAATAAAAGAAACAGATTATCTAAAAATGGGGAGTTTGATGAAAGCATACATATGAAAGATTTAGAGAAAAACCTAGAAAATGGATATTCCCCAGCTGATTGTTTAATAAATAAATATAATTCAACTTGGAACAAAACAGTTATGCCTATTTATAAAGAATTGATATTTTAATGAATAGCAAAATTGCAATTCAGATGGATGATATAAGGTTAATTGATTATGCATTTGACTCATCCTTTATGATTGGTCTTGAAGCTCAAAAAAGAAATTATGAAATATTTTATTATCACCCAAATGATTTATTCATTAATTCTGGAATAGTTAAAGCTAAGGGATATTTTATAGAATTGTTTGAAAAAGATAATAATTATTTTAAATTTTTATCAGAAAAAATTGAAATTAACTTATCTGAATTTAAATTTATTTTTTTAAGACAAGATCCCCCATTTAATATGCATTATATTACTTCTACTTACTTGTTAGATTGCATTCCTAAAAGCACTATCATTATCAACAATCCTACTTCTGTTCGTAATTGTACAGAAAAAATTCTTCCTTTTAAATTTAAAGAATTTATGCCTCCAACTTTAATTTCACAAAACGTGAAAGATATCTTGGAATTTTTAGATACCTACAAAGATATAATTACAAAACCATTATATGGAAATGGTGGGGAAGGAATATATAGAAGTAATAATGGTAAACTTAGCGGTATTGACTCAGCAAGTAAGTATTTAGATATACCAATGATAGCTCAAAAATATATTCCTGAAATTATTGAGGGAGATCGAAGAAT